>OLGF01000021.1_pt1 | contig 175949 bp, 154 predicted proteins | sample 1604971 | NCBI WGS metagenome assembly OLGF01 (sample SAMEA3888902, study PRJEB22519) | human gut metagenome | biome: human gut; feature: human-associated habitat; material: faeces | place: Denmark | collected 2011 | reverse complement strand
TTCCGATCTTAATGGCTAAACATGCTTTTTTATCGGCATCCGCATCCCACAGATGGCTGGAATGCCCACCTTCAGCAAAGTTGTGTTCAGAGCAGGAGGACAGAGCGAGTCCTTATGCACAGCAGGGTACGGACTGCCATGAACTGTGTGCCTATCTGGTAGAAAAGGAACTGGGAAAGGACGTAACTGATCCGACAGAGAACCTTACCTATTTTGACCAGGAGATGCAGGACTGTGCTGAAGGCTATTGCAGTTTTGTAATGGAACAGATTGAGGAAGCAAAGAAGCACTGTCAGGATCCTCAGGTTTTGATAGAGCAGAGGCTTGATTTCTCCAGATGGGTTGAGAATGGCTTTGGCACCGGTGATTGTGTGATTGTTGCTGATGATGTACTTCAGATTATTGATTACAAGCATGGTCTTGGAGTGCTGGTATCAGCTGAAATGAATCCGCAGATGATGTGCTATGCACTTGGTGCTCTGGAGTTATTTGACGGTATCTATGATATCAATTCCATCCAGATGACCATATTCCAACCAAGGCGTGAGAATGTCAGCACTTGCAATATAACAAAAGATGAACTGCTTTCTTGGGCCGATGAAATCTTAAAGCCTACAGCTGAACTTGCCTATGAAGGTAAGGGAGAGTTCAAGGCTGGTGAACACTGTCAGTTCTGTAAAGTGAAAGCAACATGCCGTAAGCGTGCTGAATATAATCTGGAACTTGCACAGTATGATTTCGAGATGCCGCCGACTCTGGAAGAAACAGAGGTTACAGCTATCCTTCCTAAGATAGACAGTCTGATTTCATGGGCTACGGATATCAAGGAATATGCTCTGCAGCAGGCTTTATCAGGTACTCACTATGACGGGTTCAAGGTTGTGGAAGGCAGAGCAAACAGGAAGTACACCGATGATGATGCAGTTGCTTTTGCTGCAAAGGATGCAGGTTTTGATCCTTATGAGAAGAAGCTGCTTGGAATCACGGCAATGACAGCCCTTATGGGTAAAAAGAAGTTTGAAGAAGTGCTTGGCAAATATATTACAAAGCCTCAGGGCAAGCCTACACTTGTGCCGGAATCAGATAAAAGACCGGCAATCAATACAGCATATGAAGATTTTAGTGAAAATTAAGGAGGAAAATTCACCATGGCTAAGTTTATTAATCCAACAAAGGTAATCACAGGAGTAAATACAAGATGGAGCTATGTTAATGCATGGGAGCCTAAGTCTATCAATGGCGGAGCACCTAAGTATTCCGTATCTCTCATTATTCCTAAATCAGACACAAAGACAATCGAGAAGATCCAGGCGGCTATTCAGGCAGCATACGATGAAGGTCAGGGCAAGCTTAAGGGCAATGGCAAGTCTGTACCTGCACTCTCTGTGCTTAAGACACCGCTACGTGATGGTGATGCAGAAAGACCTGATGATGAGGCTTATGCAGATTCTTATTTTATCAATGCCAACAGCGGTACTGCACCGGGAATCGTGGATGCTGACCGTCAGCCTATCTTAGAACGCAGCGAGGTTTACAGCGGTGTGTACGGAAGAGCAAGTATCAATTTCTATGCTTTTAATAGCAATGGAAACAAGGGTATTGCCTGTGGTCTTAACAATCTTCAGAAGATTAAGGATGGTGAGCCTCTTGGCGGTAAGTTTAGAGCCGAGGATGATTTTGATACGGAGGAAGATGATGATTTTCTTTCATAATCCTGTAACTGATGACAATGAAAGGGCGGTGGCTGAGCTGCCGCCTGATATGAGAAAAGCGAGGTAAATTATAATGGAATACGCAGAATTTTTAGAAATGGCAAAGAATATAGTTATTCTTACTTCCTTCTGGTTCATCATCGTGCTTGATATCTGGGGAATTGGTTCCCTTATCGTGCATTTCATGAAGTGGGTTCATAGTGGAATTAAGAAGATCAGAAATAAGGATGTTGAGAAAAAGGAAGAATAAGTTTTAAGAGGGCGGGCATCGGCTATATGGCTGGTGTCCGTTTTCGGATTGGAGGAATTATGAATTCTATCAGTATTGATATTGAAACATTTTCCAGCAATGACCTTAGTAAATGCGGTGTTTACAAATATGTGGAAGCACCTGATTTCGACATCCTGCTCTTTGGATATGCGATTGATGGCGGTGAGGTGATTGTGGTGGATTTGGCAGCAGGGGAAGAGATACCGGTGGAGATACTGGCTGCGCTTGCTGATGAAGATATAACCAAGTGGGCGTTTAACAGTAATTTTGAAAGAATATGTCTGTCAGAATGGCTCAGAAGAAATTACCCTGAATATTTCAGTTCTTACAGTGTAGATGGTGATACTGTTGGAAAATATCTGAATCCAAGAGGGTGGAAATGCTCCATGATTTGGTCTGCCTTTATGGGACTTCCATTATCACTTGCAGGTGTCGGTGCAGTACTTGGTCTGGAAGAACAGAAGCTGAAAGAAGGCAAGGATTTGATCAGATATTTCTGTGTACCTTGCAAAGCAACCAAGAGTAATGGAGGCAGGACACGAAATCTTCCAAAGCACGATGAAGATAAATGGAATCTCTTTAAGTTTTATAACCAGAGAGATGTCGAAGTGGAGCAATCCATACAGAAGAAGCTTGTGAAATATCCGGTGCCTGATTTTGTTTGGGAAGAATTCTGGCTTGATCAGGAGATAAATGACAGGGGAATTCAGTTGGATCTGACTATGGTAGAGAATGCGATTTTACTGGATGAGGTATCTAAGGAAAAACTCTCAATGGCGATGAGAGAAATTACAGACCTTGATAATCCAAACAGTGTGGTACAGATGAAGGACTGGCTATTTGAACAGGGGATTGAAGCTGAATCACTTGGTAAGAAGGATGTGGCAAAGCTTATGGATGAGGTGGATGGTGATGTAAAGGATGCTCTGCAGCTTAGGCAGCAGCTGGCAAAGTCATCTGTTAAGAAATACCAGGCAATGCAGAATGCGGTTTGTGTTGATGGCAGAGCCAGAGGTATGTTTCAGTTTTACGGAGCCAACAGATCTGGAAGATGGGCTGGGCGTATTATTCAGCTGCAGAATCTTCCTCAGAACCATATGGAAGATTTGGAGCAGGCAAGGGGACTTGTAAAAAATGGGGATTATGAGGCTCTTTCTATGTTGTATGATTCGGTTCCAAATGTATTATCGGAACTTATCAGAACTGCATTCGTAGCAAGGGAAGGCAATAAGTTTGCAGTAGCGGATTTTTCTGCGATTGAGGCACGTGTGCTTTCATGGCTTGCAGGTGAAACGTGGAGAACGCAAGTTTTTGTTAATAATGGAGACATTTACTGTGCATCCGCATCAGCCATGTTTGGTGTACCGGTGGAAAAGCACGGACAGAATGCTCATTTAAGACAGAAAGGTAAGATTGCAGAACTGGCACTTGGCTATGGAGGTTCAGTAGGAGCACTAAAATCTATGGGTGCCATAGAGATGGGTCTTGCGGAAGAGGAATTGCAGCCACTGGTGGATTCCTGGAGAGCAGCTAATCCTAATATCGTGAAGTTCTGGTGGAGTGTTGACCGTGCGGTTAAGACTGCAGTAAAGCAGAAGAAACAGGCCGATGTAAATGGTATCAGGTTCTTCTGCCAGAGTGGGATGTTATTCATTCAGCTTCCCTCGGGAAGAAGGCTGGCATATGTAAAACCAAGGATGGGACTAAACAGATTTGATTCGGAATCAGTAACCTATGAAGGCATTGGTGGAACCAAGAAGTGGGAACGTATTGAAAGCTATGGACCAAAGTTCGTGGAGAATATCGTGCAGGCAATTTCAAGAGATATTTTGTGCTATGCCATGAAGACATTATCGCACTGTATGATCTGTGCCCATGTGCATGATGAACTGATTATCGAGTGCAGAGAGGATGTATCACTTGATGCAATCTGTGAACAGATGGGCAGGACCCCGCCTTGGGCGGATGGTCTGATTCTCAGAGCAGACGGATATTGCACACAATTTTATAAAAAAGATTAAAAAAGTGGCACTTCCGAATTGATGGGAGTGCCATTAAATGTTATTGATTGTCATTACTTTTGAAAAACTGTTCCTGTAATGCAGCAATTTGTTTCTTTAGCTCTTCGTTTTTGGATGTGACTTCATTTAAGGCAGTATCCTTTTTTCTTAGCTGTTCTTCCTGTGAAACTGCTTTTTGCTGAAGTTGATTATAGTCATAGTAAAAACTTGGAAAATATTTTTGTAAAACTAGCTGTTCAATCTGCTTATATGTATCAGAGCCAGGAGGTATCATGCCATTTTGCTGATAAAGGATGCGGTTGATACTGACGGTTCGAATATCATTCAGTTTCAATACGGAATCATGGTTGATGAATGAAAATTCACTTGATTTCAATAAAAACATATCACTTTTGGAAGCAGGATTGTCTGTGGGATGGTAGACATCCGGATGTTTAGCAGGATCATAGGAAAAAATCGGCAGAACATAAAGTAATTTCTGCTTTACCCCGATGACAAGACCTCTGTGCTCATAGGACATTTCAGGTTTATAATTCTTACCAAACTCAAACTGATAGATTTCACCTTTTTTTACCTGTCTGTGTCGAAATTGTTTTGTTCTGTTATCAGCCCAGCGAAAATCAGATGCCGAAAAACGATCGAGTTCATTGCTGGTGAAGCTATTGGCAATGATTATTTCGTTGGTTTTGTTTTGTGCCTTCAGATATTTGCTCAATGGCCTGTCTCCTTAATTTTATATATAAAAAAGGGTACGGCGCTAACCATACCCTACTCTGGAAAACCAGAGAGACCTCGTCGGTCAAATTATCCTTTCAATGGTGGCTTCGTCAGCCAAAAAACACTTGTTAGCAAGTGTGAAAGTGCAGTATTCATATCTCTGCTTACTTATATTATACACATTTTTCAGAAAAAATCCACTGGTAATATTTACAAAATATTCTTTCTGAATTAAATGTTGAGTCTAATCATACAACCTTAAATAGTGAATGTCAATTGAAATAAAATTAATTTTAGAATTTTTTCGGTGAGGTTAAAAACTCCCTGATTTTTTTTGCCTGTGACTTGAGGAAATACCTCACAAATATTTTTTCAAGGAGGGTAATTCAATGGAATTACAGATTTTTCAGAATGCGGAGTTTGGCTCAGTCCGCAGCACAATGATAGGTGGAGAGCCATTTTTTGTAGGTAAGGATGTTGCAGAAATTCTTGGATACGTCAATGCGAGTAAAGCACTTGCAGACCACGTAGATGATGAGGACAAACTCAATAACGATTCGTTATCGAGTTTAGGTCAGCGTGGAGGATGGCTTATCAACGAATCCGGTCTTTACAGTCTTATTTTATCCAGCAAGCTTCCAGCAGCAAAGAGATTCAAGAGATGGGTTACCTCAGAGGTTCTTCCTGCAATCAGAAGACATGGATTGTATGCAGTCGATGACATGCTGAATAATCCGGATGCACTTATCGAAGCACTTCAGGCTTACAAGGCTGAGCGTATGCAGAAATTAGCTCTGGAAGCAGAGAATGCGGTACAGAAACAGCAGCTTATCGAGATGCAGCCGAAGGCAAGCTACTATGATGTGGTTCTCAACAGTCCTGACCTTGTTTCTATTACTGAGATTGCTAAGGATTATGGCTGGAGTGGCAGAAGAATGAATGAGCATCTGCATGGTAAGGGGATTCAGTTCAAGCAGGGCGATAGAATTTGGATTCTTTATCAGAAGTATGCTGAAAAAGGTTATACCAGCACAAAGACACATACTTATCCTGCTACAGATGGGACCATTCATACGAAGGTTCATACCTACTGGACACAGAAGGGAAGACTTTTCATCTACGATTTATTGAAGGCGGATGGTATCTTGCCGCTCATTGAGCAGGAGGATTAAATATGTCGGTCAGTAAATTCAACAACGAAGGTTATTACGATCCTGTTGTATATGAGGCACTGACTAAAGTTGAGGCGGAGGAGCGTGCAGCCAGAGCGGCTGCCGCTTACCGTCCTTTGGTCTATATATGTTCACCATATGCAGGAGATATTGAAAAGAACACCTACAGAGCTAGAGCATTTTCAAGATTTGCACTTGAGAAGAACTGTATTCCAATGGCACCGCATCTGTTGTTTCCGCAGTTTATGGATGAGGCTACAGAGAGATGGCTGGGATTAAAAATGGGAATTGTTCTTTTAGGAAAATGCGAACAGGTCTGGGTATTCGGTGATGTGATTTCAGAAGGCATGGCAGCTGAGATTGAAAAGGCTAAGAAGCAGAGAAAGCAGATTCGTTATTTTACAGAAGATTTGAAGGAGGTAGGTCATGAAGATTGCGTATGGTAATTCCCGTATGGAGAAAAAGTGGAAGAACAATGAAATCTCCTGGGATGATTTCTGCAAAAGGGTAAGCACTACTCAGACTACAACGGAAACTGTTGATGAGTACAGAAAGATGTCCAAGCCACAGCAGGATGCGATTAAGGACGTGGGAGGTTTTGTTGCAGGTCATTTGAAAGCAGGCAGACGTAAGAATGGTACCGTTCTTTGCAGGTCAATGCTTACTCTTGATATGGATCATGGTACAGCAGATGTATTAGATGAACTTGAAATGTTTTCAGCACATAAGATGTGTATTTATTCTACCCACAAGCATACACCGGAGGCTCCAAGACTTCGTTTGATTATGCCGCTTAAGCGAGATATTTCAGAAGATGAATATCCTGCAGTTGCACGTAAAGTGGCTTCTGAAATCGGAATGGATATGTTTGATGATACCACATACCAGCCACACAGACTGATGTACTGGCCATCAACATCTGCTAATGGGGAATATATTTTCCGTGTTATGGAAGGGGACGTAATTGATCCGGACTATTACCTTGGACTTTACGATGACTGGCGTGATGTATCGACATGGCCTGTATCTTCCAGAGAATCGGCAGCAGTTGAGAAATCAGCAAAGCAACAGGCAGATCCACTTACAAAAGAGGGCGTGGTTGGAGCATTTTGCCGTACTTACTCTATCAGGGATGCGATTGATAAATTCCTTAAGGATGTATATGAGCCTTCTGCGATGGAAGGCAGATATGACTATATTCTTGCAGACAGTAGTGCCGGTGTAACTATTATCGATGATAAGTTTTCATATAGTTTTCATGCTACGGATCCGGCGTGTGGTCAGCTGCTTAATGCATTTGATGTTGTTAGGGTTCATAAGTTCCCTGATGATGATCCGAAAAAGTCTTTTAAGGCTATGGCGAAATTTGCCAGTGGTGATGAAGAGGTAAAACTTCTCATTTTCAAAGAAAAACAGGACAGCGCCGCCGAGGATTTTGATGAGGAAGATCCGGACGCATGGAAAAAGAAACTGGAATATGAAGACAAGTCATTACAGCTTAAGAATACGCTTCGTAATCTGACTCTGATATTAGAAAATGATCCAAAACTTAAGGATATTGTATTTAATCAGCACCTTGATGGTATGGAGATTAAGGGAAGTGTTCCTTGGAAGCATCCGTCAAAGTTCTGGAGAGATGCAGATGATGCTCAGCTAATCAGTTATGTGGATGAGAATTACGGAACTTTCTCACAGAGAAATTATGATATTGCGGTTGCAAAGGTTACTGATGACCGCTCATATCATCCTATCCGTGAATTTCTGCAGGCACTTCCTGAGTGGGATAGGGTTGAGAGAGTAGACACACTTCTGATTGATTATCTGGGAGCGGCTGATAACAAATATGTTCGTGCAGTTACCAGAAAGACCTTATGTGCTGCCGCCTGCCGTGTGCTAAATCCAGGATGTAAGTTTGATACTATGCTTGTCCTGAATGGAAGCCAGGGAATCGGTAAGAGTACACTGATTGCTAAGCTTGGCGGTGAGTGGTTTTCAGATTCTCTTTCTTTAAATGATACCAAGGATAAAACGGCAGCAGAAAAACTTCAGGGATACTGGATTCTGGAAATTGGAGAACTGGCGGGACTTCGTAAGGCAGAGGTGGAAACTCTTCGTTCTTTTTTATCCAGACAGAATGATATTTATCGTGCCTCTTTTGGCAAGCGTACTACACCGCATCCAAGGCAGTGCGTATTTTTCGGAACCACAAATGCTGAGAGTGGTTATCTGAGAGATACAACTGGTAACAAACGCTTCTGGCCGGTTAAGACTCTTGGCGGCGGCAGTAAGTGTTCGTGGGATATAACACAGGAGGAAGTGCTGCAGATTTGGGCAGAGGTTATGCATTATGTGAAAGCTGGGGAGAAGCTTTATTTGGATCCTGAGGTGGAAGCACTTGCCAAGGCTGAACAGAGAGAAGCAATGGAGTCTGATGAGCGTGAAGGTCTTGTGCGTGAGTATCTGGAAGCACTTTTGCCTGATAACTGGGATGATATGGATACCTTTGAGAGAAGAAATTTCCTTGATGGAACCGGCAAGGCTGATATTGGCAAAAAGGGTACTGTCAGACGTACACAGGTCTGCAATATGGAAATCTGGTGTGAGTGCTTTGGCAAAGAGCGTTCCAATCTTAAGCGTGCAGATTCCAATGAGCTGTCAGGTATTCTTGTGAAGCTTGGTTGGGTAAGACTTGACCTAAAAGAGCGTGTTGCGAACTACGGTCCTCAGTTCATCTTTGTTCCTAAGGAGTGTAACTAAAAAAATATCTGGAACATAGGACTGTTCCGGGAACACGGATTTGTTCCATGAAAGGATGTCAGGCACATTTTTCGGAACAGACCAAATGTGGGCGGCGGATGTCAACTTTACTGCTTTTGTTCCTATGTTCCTAATATTTTCTATAAATATGAAAGTAGAAAAAAGATGCCCTATAGATACCATAATATACATTTTCTATATATAGGGGATTTTTGAGGTAATAAGAACATGAGAGAAAAAACGGTAGAGCAGAAGCTGGTTGAAGCCGTAAAAGCTTCAGGTGGCATTTGCCCGAAATTCACTTCACCTGGATTTGATGGAATGCCGGATCGCATCTGCCTTATGAAAAATGGGAGGATGGCGTTCATAGAGGTTAAAGCTCCAGGTAAAAAGCCAAGACCGCTGCAGAAAGCAAGGCATGAACTGCTTAGGTCTTTGGGATTCAAGGTGTTTGTACTTGATAAGCTGGAGCAGATTGGAGGGATTATCGATGAAATACGAGCCACATGAATATCAGACTTTTGCAACAGAATACATTGAGAATCATCCTGTGGCAGCAGTATTACTTGAATGCGGTTTGGGAAAAACCTCAATTACCTTATCGGCAATAAATGATCTGATGTTTGACAGCTTCGATGTCAGGAAGGTTCTGGTAATAGCACCTATCAGAGTTGCTAAATTATCATGGCCGGATGAAATCCAGAAATGGGATCACATCTCAGATTTGAGATATAGCGTGGCAGTTGGTACTGAGGCTGAAAGGATAAAAGCACTGAAAGCTGATGCGGATATTTATCTGATAAACAGAGAAAATGTGCAGTGGCTTATAGAAAAAAGTGGACTTCCTTTTGATTACGACATGGTGGTTGTGGATGAACTTTCTTCTTTCAAGAATCACCAGTCAAAAAGATTTAAGGCACTGATGAAAGTAAGACCAAAGGTTCATCGTATCGTAGGTCTGACGGGAACACCGTCAAGCAACGGACTTATGGATCTGTTTGCAGAATATAAGCTTCTGGATAAGGGCGAGAGACTTGGAAGATTTATCGGTCAGTATAGGGAGAGATATTTCAAGCTGGACAAGGCAAATGGTCCGATTGTTTACAGCTACAAACTTCTTCCAGGAGCAGAGGAAGCTATTTATGACAGGATATCTGATATCACAATTTCGATGAAGTCAGCGGATCATCTGAAAATGCCTGAACTTGTTAATTCCAGATATACAGTCCATCTGGATAAAAAGGAACTGCTGAAATATGTCCGAATGAAACAGGATTTACTTCTTAAGCTTCCGAAGGGAGAAGTTACTGCAGCAAATGCAGCTGCATTATCAGGAAAATTGGTTCAGATGGCAAATGGTGCTGTGTATATGGATGACGGAAGCATTGAAGAAATCCATAACAGAAAGCTTGATGCTTTAGAGGATATTATCGAGTCTGCTAATGGCAATTCGGTGTTGGTTGCGTACTGGTATCAGCATGACCTGGACAGAATCAGTGCCAGACTTGATGATTTGAAAATTGATTACTGCAGACTTGATAAGGATACAAATATCCGAAGGTGGAATGCAGGAGAGATATCTGTAGGACTTATTCATCCAGCATCTGCCGGGCATGGTCTTAATCTTCAAAGCGGTGGAAATATTTTGGTGTGGTTTGGACTTACATGGAGCCTTGAACTGTATCAGCAGACAGTCGCAAGGTTATGGAGGCAGGGGCAGAAGAATACTGTTTCCGTAATTCACATTATGACTGCCAAGACGATAGATGACCAGATTATGAATGCACTTGAAACAAAAGACCATACACAATCGGCACTAATTGATGCCGTGAAAGCTGAGGTGGTGATGGATGGCTAAAACAACAGGAGATCCATATGAGAATCTTGCAAATGCCATTGTGCTTTCTGCAGTTGAGGATTACAGGAAGGCTCTTAAAAAGTATTCTCGAAATCCTGAAAGCAAGAGTGCAAAGGCTGAGGCAGATTCTCTGGAGAGATTTTTCAGATCCAGCTGGTATTCAGTACTGACTTCTGTGGATGGAGAATTTCTGATACGGAAGCTTCGTGCAGAATACAATTTATGACAATCAGAGTAAAGCAGAGTCAATCCGAGTGGAACAAATAATTATCGGAGGTGGCTTATGACAGCTAAAGAGTATTTGAAGCAGGCATATCTTTTGGACAAGCAGATACAGGTGGAAGTAAAGGAACTGGAACAGCTTCGTGATATGAGAGGTACTATCCAGGGATGCAGTTATGGCGAGAGAATTGGAAGCAATCCAAACCGCAATCTGGAAGCACCTTTTATCAAGACCATTGAAAAGATATGGGAATATGAGCAGAAGATAAACGACAAGATTAACAGGCTTGTAGATCTTCGTGCTGAGATAAATACAGCTATTGAGAGTATGGAAGTTGCCGAGGAAAGACTTCTTCTGAAATACCGCTATCTTAAAAATGAAAGTTGGGAAGATATCTCCTATGACCTTAATGTATCGTACAGAACGGTTCATCGTATTCATGCATCGGCATTAAATAATTTTGTGATACCTGAATAGGTTGGCACACTTTGTCCCAACATGGCATAAGCATATATGTTATTATGATAGTGTTGAAAGTGTACGACAGAGCAGAGCCTTGGAAGCCAAAAACTTCCAGGGCTTTTATTATGCGCGAGTAGCGATGAAAATGCCATGCTTGCATGAGCATTTGAAGAGCACCGCGACAACGAGAAAACTTGTTTTCGAGTGGCATGGAGGTGTAACAGTGCCAAGCAAACCAAAGAAACCGTGTGCTTATCCAAGCTGTCCTGCGTTAGTGACTGGGCGGTACTGTGAAGAGCATGCAAGAAAAGCAAACAGCGACTATGAAAAGTTCAGCAGAGATAAGAATACCAAACGCCGTTATGGACGTGCCTGGAAAAGAATCCGTGATAAGTATGCTGCAGAGCATCCGTTCTGTGAGAAGTGTTACGAGCGTGGAGTGCTGGTTCCGGTAGAAGAGATTCATCACAAGCTTCCTTTGAGTGAAGGTGGCACACATGATCGGAGCAATCTGATTGCGTTGTGCAAGTCGTGTCATTCACAGATACATGCGAAGCGTGGGGATCGCTGGCATGACCGGTAGGGGGTATCGAAATCTCTACAGACCTCTCTCCTATAGAACGGCGGGTGGGTTTTGTGGGTGCAGTCGCAAAATGAAAAGTGAAAAATAGGGGGAAGGAGGGATACCCGATGGCAGGTAGAAAACCAAAGCCAACAGCCATGAAAAAGCTGGAAGGAAATCCGGGCAAGAGAAAACTGAATGACAAAGAACCGATGCCGGTTAAGGGAATGCCCACATGCCCGGCATGGCTGATGCCAGAAGCCAAAACTGAATGGAAGCGTCTTGCAAAGATACTTGCAGAAATGGGAGTTTTGACAGAGGTGGACAGAACTGCCTTTGCTGCATACTGCCAGTCTTATGCAAGATGGAAGGAAGCACAGGAGCATATCAATTCTGAGGGCGCTACCTATGAAACTGAAAACGGTATGCAGAGACCTAATCCATATGTGGCTATCTGCAATACAGAACAGAGGCTGATGATGTCTGCTGCTTCTGAGTTTGGTCTGACACCATCTGCCAGATCCAGAATCATGGCAGCTTCTGGTGTGAATAAGGATGATGTTGATGAGATGGAGGCATTACTTGGGGGTGATTCTTAATGGCAAGAGAAACAAGGCCTAAGGATTATCCAAAGCTTAAGAATTATACGCCGACAAGGTTTATGCTTCCGACTTCTCATTACGATAAAAAGAAGGCTGACAGAGCAGTAACCTTTATTGAGAACCTTTGCCATACCAAGGGTAAATGGTCTGGTACAAGATTCTGGCTGTTACCGTGGCAGGAGCAGTTGATCAGAGATATCTTCGGTATCGTAAAAGCAGATGGGAACAGACAATTTAGAACAGCCTTCGTTGAAATATGTAAGAAAGTAGGTAAGAGCGAACTGGCAGCAGCCATCGCTCTTTATTTATTGTATGCAGATAATGAACCTTCTGCAGAAGTATACGGTGCAGCAGCTGACCGTCAGCAGGCCTCCATTGTATTTGATGTGGCAAGGCAGATGGTTGAGATGTCACCTGCTCTTATGAAAAGAAGCAAGCTGATGTCTGCAACAAAGCGAATTGTCAATTATGGCAATGCTGGCTTTTATCAGGTGCTTTCAGCTGAGGTTGGAAGTAAGCATGGTTTTTCGATTTCGGGACTTGTGTTCGATGAAATTCATACACAGCCGAATCGTCAGTTATATGATGTGCTCACAAAATACAGTTCAGATGCAAGACAAAATCCGCTTCACTTTATAATCACTACTGCCGGGAATGACAGACATTCAATTGCATTTGAGTTACACACTAAGGCAATTGATATTCTGGAAGGCAGGCGTGTGGACCCTACTTTTTATCCTGTGGTTTATGGACTTAAGGATGATGAGGACTGGGAGGATGAAGTAAACTGGTATAAGGTAAATCCTTCACTGGGATACACGGTTGACATTGAAAGGCTGAGAGATGCTTACCGAGAGGCAAAGCAGAATCCGGCTGATGAAATAACCTTCAAATGGCTCAGAATGAATATGTGGGTATCAAGTACAACATCATGGATTCCGGATGCAATTTTTATGAAGGGCAATGAGTCTATTGATATGAGATTGCTGGAAGGAAGAGATTGTTATGCAGGATTGGATCTTTCCAGTACAGGAGATATTACTGCGTTGGTTCTTATATTTCCACCGAGAAATACGGATGAGAAATATATTCTGGTGCCGTACTTCTGGGTGCCGGAAGAAATGATTCCACAGAGAGTAAAGGCAAATTCAGTTCCTTATGATGTGTGGGAGAAAAAGGGACATCTGCTAGCAACGGAAGGAAATGTGATCCACTATGATTTCATTGAGAAGTTCATTTGTAATCTTGGTGAGAAGTATCACATCTTGGAAATTGCGGTGGACAGATGGAATGCAACGCAGATGATCCAGAATCTGGAGGGTGCAGGATTTACGATGGTGCCTTTTGGACAGGGCTTTGCAAGTATGAGTACACCGACGAAGGAGTTTTACAGGCTTCTGATGGAAGGACAGATTATTCATGCCGGGCATCCGGTTCTTCGGTGGATGGCGGGTAATGTTGTGATTGAGACAGATGCTGCGGAGAATATTAAGGTGACGAAGGCAAAGTCTAAGGAGAAGATTGATGGAATTGTAGCTTCTATTATGGCTCTGGATCGGTGTATTAGGAATCAGGGAGAAACGCAGGGCAGTGTGTATGATGAGAGAGGACTGTTGGTGTTTTAAGGAGGATGTATGGGATTTTTCAGTAATTTATTTCGGGGAAGGGATGCTCCTTCTAACAGTACAGCTGGAAGCGGGTATGGATTCTTTATGGGGAGTACGGCTTCCGGGAAGAGAGTGAACGCAAGGAGTGCCATGCAGATGACTGCTGTGTATTCCTGTGTGAGGATTCTTTCTGAGGCGGTGGCGGGTCTGCCATTGCAGTTTTACAGGTATAACGATAATGGCGGTAAGGAAAAGGCGGTGGATCATCCGCTCTATTTTCTGCTGCATGATGAGCCGAATCCGGAGATGACTTCTTTTGTGTTCCGGGAGACTCTGATGACGCATCTGCTTTTGTGGGGGAATGCGTACAGTCAGATCATCCGGAATGGAAAGGGTGAAATTGTGGCTCTTTATCCGCTGATGCCTGACAGGATGACGGTGGACAGGGATGAGCATGGCAGGCTTTATTATGAGTATCTGGTTTATGACGGGGATGATGTGGACGGAAGAACCGGGACAGATCCGAAAGCAAATGGAAAGATCGTGCGTCTGCATCCGGCGGATGTGCTACATATTCCGGGGCTTGGATTTGACGGGCTGGTCGGATATTCACCTATTGCCATGGCGAAGAATGCGATCGGGCTTGCCATTGCTGCGGAGGAGTATGGAAGCAAGTTTTATGCCAACGGTGCCGCTCCGTCAGGAGTGCTGGAGCATCCGGGGACTTTGAAGGATCCGGGCAGGGTGCGTGAGAGCTGGCAGTCCACTTTCGGGGGAAGCAGCAATGCCAATAAGGTTGCTGTCCTGGAAGAGGGAATGAAGTATACGCCGATTTCCATTGCACCGAATGAAGCCCAGTTCCTGGAAACCAGGAAGTTTCAGATTGATGAGATTGCCAGGATTTTCAGGGTGCCGCCTCATATGGTCGGGGATCTGGATAAGTCCAGTTTCAGCAACATTGAGCAGCAGTCTCTGGAGTTTGTGAAGTATACACTGGATCCCTGGGTGAGCCGGTGGGAACAGGCAATGGTCAGGGCTCTGCTGTCTGCGGAGGAAAAGAAGAAGTATTTCTTTAAGTTCAATGTGGATGGGCTGCTCAGGGGTGATTACCAGTCAAGGATGACCGGTTATGCCACGGCAAGACAGAATGGATGGATGAGTGCCAATGATATCCGGGAACTGGAAAATATGGACCGGATCCCGGAAGAACTTGGCGGCGATCTGTATCTGATCAATGGAAATATGACGAAATTGCAAGATGCCGGACTGTTTGGCGGAGCCGGATCCGGCGGGAATGGAAAGGAGTAGGGAGCCAGTGAAGAAGTTTTGGAACTGGAAGAAAACGAAAACGGTGAATCAGGAAACCGGACAGGAAGCGGAGGAAAGAATCCTGTTTATGAACGGAGTTATCGCGGAGGACAGCTGGTTTGACGATGATGTCACGCCGGCTCTTTTTAAGGATGAACTGAATGCAGGGACAGGGGACATTACCCTGTGGATTAACAGTCCGGGCGGGGACTGTGTTGCCGCAGCGCAGATCTTTAACATGCTGTCGGAGTATCCGGGAAAGGTTACGGTGAAGATTGACGGGCTTGCGGCATCTGCTGCGTCTGTCATTGCAATGGCCGGAACTGAGGTATGGATGAGTCCGGTAAGCATGATGATGATCCATAATCCGGCGACGGTTGCGTGGGGTGACCATTCGGAGATGAAGAAGGCTATGGAACTTCTGGATGCGGTGAAAGAATCTATCATCAATGCTTATGTACGGAAAACGGGACAGAGCAGGGCGAAGCTGTCACATCTGATGGATGCGGAAACGTGGATGGATGCGAATAAGGCTGTGGAGCTTGGCTTTGCGGATGACATCCTGTTCCAGAAAGAGGAACAGGGCAGTGAAGGTAAAAATGGAGATCCAGGTGCTGGCCGTACAGAAAACGGGATGTCTGATTCCGTAATGTTTTCCAGACGGGCAGTGAATAATGCACTGATGAATAAGCTGGAGAGGCATTATGGAAAGACTGGAAAATCCGTGAAAGATCAGGCGGGAATCGGCTTGAATGGAAATGGTGCTGAGGGGGACGATCCCTGTAATGGATGTTTCGGGGCGGCGGAGAATGCCTGCCAGAAGTGTAAAAAGAAGAAAGTGAATACGAATGTTACAGGGCGTTCTGCGGATGATCTGCGTGAACGCTTAAATTTTATCAAAAAATATATCTGAGGAGGATACGGATTATGACGATTCAGGAATTAATGGAGAAGAGAGCTAAGGTTTGGGAAGCTGCAAAGAATTTTGTGGATACCCATGAGAATGAAAACGGGGTGCTGTCTGCGGAGGACAGTGCAACCTATGAGAGAATGGAAGCGGAGATTGAGGATCTGACAAAGGCGATTGACCGCCACCGCAAGGCTGAGGAAATGGAAAAGAACCTGAACCAGCCGGTAAACCAGCCGCTGACCGGGAAGCCTTATGCAGGCGGCCAGGGTGAGCCAAAGACAGGACGTGCTTCTGATGAATACCGCAGGGCAATGCTGAATGCACTGAGAAGCAACTTCCGCCAGGTTTCCAATACCCTTCAGGAGGGCGTGGATGCCGACGGCGGTTATCTGGTTCCGGAAGAGTATGACAGAAGACTGGTTGATGTTCTGAATGAAGAGAATATCATGCGCCGTCTTGCCACAAGGATCGTGACTTCCGGGGAGCATAAGATCAATATTGCGGCTACCAAGCCGGCGGCAAGCTGGATCGAGGAAGGCGGGGCACTGACTTTTGGGGATGCGACTTTTGACCAGAAGATCCTGGATGCACATAAGCTTCATGTGGCAATCAAGGTAACTGAGGAACTGCTTTATGACAATGCCTTTAATCTGGAAAATTACATCATTGTCCAGTTTGGAAAGGCACTTGCCAATGCGGAAGAGGATGCTTTCCTGAACGGAAACGGAACAGGGAAACCGACCGGTATTTTTGACGGAACAGGCGGAGGGCATCTGCTGAATACACTGGCTGCAGCTTTGAAATCAGATGACATGCTGGATCTGGTGTATGGCCTGAAACGTCCGTACCGTAAAAATGCATCCTTTATCATGAATGATGCAACACTGCCTTCCCTTAGAAAGCTGAAGGACAATAACGGTGCTTATATCTGGCAGCCGGCTTACCAGGCAGGAGAACCGGACAGGATTCTGGGATATAAGGTGGAGACTTCTGCCTATGCACCGAAGGATGGCATCGCTTTTGGGGATTACAGCTATTACAACATTGGAGACCGTGGAAACAGATCCTTTAAGCAGCTGAATGAACTGTTTGCAGGCAACGGAATGATCGGTTTTGTTGCAAAGGAACGTGTGGACGGAAAACTGGTTCTTCCGGAAGCCGTGCAGATTATGAAACTGAAGGCAGACTGATTTTTTGAATAAGGGGACCGGCAGGAGAAGTACAGGCCTGCCGGTTCTGGTTTGAGGTGATGCAGTTGGCAGTGACAGTGGATGAGATGAAGAATTACCTGCGTGTGGATTTTGACGATGATGATGTGCTGCTTTCTGATCTGATCGAGCAGGGGCAGCAGATCTGCATGGATGTGGCAAGGATCACGGATGAAGATGAGTTTGAAGATCTGCAGGGGACGAAGATTGCCGTGCAGTATGCGGCTGCCTATCTGTATGAACACAGGGAGGAAGCGGATCACCATCAGCTGGTGATGGATCTGCGGAGCCTGCTGTTTGGAGTAAGAAAACCGGGATTCTGAGGTGGTTGGTTTGAATATTGCATTGATGAATGAAAAGGTGATTTTTCAGAAATGTTCTGTTGTAAAGGACGGGATCGGAAATCACAGGAATGAGTGGACAGAGGATTACTGCTGTTTTGCTACAATAGGCGGTGAGGGGCTTGCCAGTTCCAGGGAAGCGGAAACCGCAGGGACTGTGGTGGAAGATGTGGGAATGACTGTGACGGTGCGGTACTGTAAAAAGACTGCAGGTATCCGGTCTGTTACCCACAGGATCCTGTTTCGGGATCAGGTGTATGACATTGTAAGTGTGGATCATCTGAATTATAAGAAGAAGTGTCTGAAATTCACATGCAGGAAGGTCCGGAGGTGAGACATGGCAGGAGACAGATGTACAGTCAGCCAGATGGCAGATGTGATCATGGAAGGGTTGGAAGAGTACGCACAGCTTGCGGCGGATGATATGAAAAAAGCAGTGAAGAAGGCAGGCGCACAGGCGAGAAAAGACATCCAGGAAAATGCCCCTGTGAAGACCGGTGCTTATGCAAAGAGCTGGGCGGCGAAGACTACGAAGGAAACTGCCAATGCGATGGAAATCGTGGTGTATTCCAGGAACAGGTACCAGCTGGCCCATCTGCTGGAGTTCGGCCATGCGCTGAGAAAAGGCGGCAGGACAAGGGCGTTTCCCCATATTGCGCCTGCTGAGGAAAGGGCTGCGCAGACTCTGGAACGGGAAGTGGAGAAGGCACTGAGGTGATCAGGAGGTGAAAGCATATGACACTGGAAGAACTGGCAGGGATGCTGGAAAAGACTGGTTTTCCTTTCGCTTATGACCATTTTGCGGAAGGGGAAAGCCCGAATCCGCCGTTTATCTGCTATCTGCTTCCTGGCAGTGATAATTTTGCGGCAGACGGACGGGTATACTTCCGGATCAGTGAAGTAAGGATAGAGCTATACACGGACCGGAAGGATCCCGGGGCAGAAACTCTGGTGGAAACAGTTCTGGATGATGCCGGGATTTTTTATAATAAGTCGGAGGTCTGGATCCAGAGCGAAAAGCTGTATGAGGTGCTGTACAGTATGGAACTGTAATGATTTGTTAAATGATGGAGGGATAATATGTCTGATAAGAATAACAAGGTGAAGTATAATCTGAAAAATGCGCATTACGCTTTACTGACGATCGGGGAGGACGGGGCGGTGTCCTATGCAGCGCCGGTGCCGCTTCCGGGGTCCGTATCACTGTCCCTGGATGCCAACGGGGAGCCGGAGAATTTTTATGCGGATGGCATTGCGTATTATGTGATCAACAACAATATGGGCTATGACGGGGATCTGGAGCTTGCACTGATTCCGGAGAGCTTCCGGACGGATGTGCTGAGAGAGAAGCTGGATTCCAAGGGAGTTCTGATTGAAAACTCGGATGCGGAACTGGCACTGTTTGCTCTGCTTTTTGAGTTCGACGGGGATGTGCGGCATATCCGCCATGTGATGTATAACTGTTCGGCTTCCCGTCCGAAGATCGAGGGCAAGACCAATGAGGAGAAGAAGGAAGTGCAGACGGAAACACTGACTATCAAGGCCACGCCATTGTCGGATGGAAAGGTGAAGGCAAAGACAGGGAATACTACTGATGCAACTGTTTATGCAGACTGGTACAAGTCGGTGTATCTGCCGGCGGCGGATCCGGCTTCTTTGCAGGCTTCTGATAGTGGAAAGTCTGTAGTGAATGCTGCAGGAAATGGAAAAGCACTGAGCTGAGGGGGATTCAGATATGAGCATGATGAAGAAGATTGAGATTGACGGGAAGGCAGTTGCTTTTAAGGCATCTGCTGCCATTCCGCGTATTTACAGGATTAAGTTCCAGAGGGATATCTACAAGGATTTATCTGTGTTGGAAAAGAGTATTGGGGACGGGGATCCGGAAAAGTCTTCCCTGGATCTGTTTTCCCTTGAGATGTTTGAGAACATTGCATATGTGATGGCAAAGCATGCGGATCCGTCGATTCCGGATAATCCGGAGGAATGGCTGGATGAGTTTAACACGTTCAGTATCTATCAGGTTCTGCCAAAGCTGATCGAGCTGTGGGGAATGAACATCAGGACGGATGTGGAGGCTAAAAAAAACTTCATGCAACAGACCGTGAAATGACAACTCCCCTGTTTCTTCTCCGGTGTGTGCAGCTGGGAATTTCCGTCCGGGATCTGGATCTGCTGACTATCGGGATGGTGAATGATATGTTTGTGGAAAGCAGGAATGATGAGTATAAGGGATGGAGACAGGTTGCCACACAGGAGGATTTCGACAGGTTCTGATCTGATGAAATATGGTGACAGGATGATTCAGAAAGGGTATAATGGTTTTATCAAATCAATATTTACTGAATTAAGTTAATCGTGCCATATGGCTTGATTATAAATACAAAGATAAAAACGCAATGTACATTAAAAATGTATTAGAGCTGGTAGGTAGCCCAGCCGTCCTATGTAAATAGGGTAAGTAACCTGCCCCTCCGGGTTGTCCATTCTTTGTTCATTTTATTTTAGGAGGGATTCTCATGGACAAAGTAAATGGAAAACTGACGGTATATTTTGAAGAACCATTTTGGGTAGGCGTATTTGAGCGTATTGAAGATGGTAAACTATCTGTGGCGAAGGCAACATTTGGTGCAGAACCAAAAGATTACGAAGTACGGGAATATATTCAAAAATACTATTTCAGTTTGAAATTCAGTCCGGCTGTTGAAACTATTGTAAAGGATATTAAAAGAAATCCGAAACGGATGCAGCGAGAAGCAAAAAAGCAGATGCTGGAAACCGGCATTGGTACAAAATCGCAGCAGGCATTGAAATTACAGCAGGAACAGAACAAACAGGAGCATAAAGAGAAAAGCCGCAAGAAAAAAGAAGCGGAAGAACAGCGAATGTTTGAGTTGAAACAGCAAAAGAAAAGAGAAAAGCATAAGGGACATTAAAGTCCCTTGGGCTTTTCCTCAAATCGGGAATTGATGAAAAACACAGTTGCAACTGTCAGTTGACGAATTTCCATTTCTAAATGGTGGTTATGCAACCAATAGTTTTGCTATAATTTCACCAAACAAGAAAGGAGTCTAACTATGAATATAGCAGATAGAATACAATGTTTGAGAAAAAATAAAGGACTTTCTCAAGAAGAACTTGCGGACAAAGTGGGGGTATCAAGACAAGCAGTTTCAAAATGGGAAAGTGAACAAAGTACACCCGATATAGAAAAAATTATTATCATGAGCGAACTCTTTGAAGTCACAACAGACTATATCCTCAAAGGTATAGAGCCTGTTAGTATGACCAACAAAAAAACAATGTATTCTCTGTATTTGGGATTTGCGCTAATATTTGCAACCATAGCGGGAATTTGGTCTTTTACAGCAAATAGATTTCGCATAGATGAATGTTTTTTCATTGTGATAGCTGGAGCAGTGATAGGGTGTGCCATAGCATTGGTTATTCAAGTGATATTTAATTTATTTAGAAAAGAATAACCCTTGAAGCGACAACTTCAAGTTTTGTTGATAAAAAAATGAAGACGATAATGAAAGCATTTGTCAGGATGGCAGGTGCTTTTTTTGTGCCCGGAGTGATCCGGGTATTTTTGTGCCTTTTTTTATGGGATTTAGGGGGTGAGCCGTATGGCAGGGAACAGAATTAAGGGGATCACTGTCGAGATTGGCGGCGATACCACGAAGCTGCAGACTGCCCTGAAAGGGGTTAATACGGAGATCAGGAATACGCAGAGCCAGCTGAAGGATGTGGAGAAGCTGTTGAAGCTGGATCCGGGGAATACGGAGCTGATCGCGCAGAAGCACAGGCTGCTGGCACAGGCGGTTTCTGAGACCAGGGAGAAGCTGGAGACTTTGAAGACTGCGCAGCAGCAGGCGGATGAGGCACTGCGGAACGGGACAATTTCCCAGCAGCAGTATGACGGGCTCCAGAGGGAGATCGTTGAGACGGAGCAGGAACTGCGGAGACTGGAACAGCAGGCAGAGCAGTCTGCAACTGCTTTGCAGAAGATCGGGGCAACCGGGGAGAAGCTGCAGGCAGTGGGGGATAAGGTCTCCGGTGTGGGACAGAAGCTGCTTCCTGTGACGGGAGTGGTAACAGGGCTTGGAACGGCGGCGGTGAAAACTGCCGCTGATTTTGATTCTGCAATGAGTAAGGTGGCGGCTGTGTCCGGGGCAACGGGATCGGATTTTGACAGCCTCCGGGATAAGGCTAGGGAGATGGGTGCTAAAACGAAGTTCTCTGCGACTGAGGCAGCGGATGCCATGAATTACATGGCGATGGCCGGATGGAAGACGGAGGATATGCTGTCAGGTATTGAAGGCGTTATGTATCTGGCTGCGGCATCCGGGGAAGACCTTGCAACGACTTCTGATATTGTGACGGATGCGCTGACGGCTTTTGGGCTGACTGCAGGGGATTCGGGACATTTTGCAGATGTGCTGGCGGCCGCTTCCAGCAATGCCAATACCAATGTGTCCATGATGGGCGAGACGTTTAAGTACTGTGCGCCGGTTGCAGGGGCTTTGGGATTTTCGGTTGAGGATACGGCAGAAGCGATCGGGCTGATGGGGAATGCGGGTATCAAGGCTTCCCAGGCTGGTACTTCCATGCGTTCCATTATGACCAACCTGACCGGGGATGTGAAGCTGTCGGGTGCGGCGATCGGGGATGTGACCATTGCTACTACGAATGCAGACGGATCCATGAGGAGCCTGTCTGCGATCCTGGCTGACTGCAGGGTGGCTTTTGGCGGAATGACTGAGGCAGAGAAGGCGAACAATGCGGAGGCACTGGTCGGAAAGAATGCCATGTCAGGTTTCCTGGCACTGATGAATGCGGCACCGGAGGATATTGAAAAGGTGTCCGGGGCGGTGAATAACTGCAAGGATGCTGCAAAGAACATGGCGGATACCATGCAGGATAATCTGGAAGGACAGCTGACTATTTTGAAGTCACAGCTTCAGGAGCTGGCGATTTCTTTCGGGGATCTGCTGATGCCTGCGGTGCGGAGTATTGTTTCCGGACTGCAGGGGATGGTGGACGTGCTGAATGCCATGCCGGACGGGGTGAAACGTGTGATCATGATCGTTGCACTTCTGGCTGCGGCTCTGGGTCCTGTGCTGATCATCATAGGCAAGACCCTTTCGGCCATTGGAACGATTATGACATGGGCACCGAAGCTTGCCGGTGCAATCAGTGCGGTGAAGGGTGCTTTTGCTGCACTGAGTGCCACGATGATGGCAAATCCGATCGCCATTGTGATCGCTGCCATTGCAGCCTTAGTGGCGGCTTTTATTTATCTCTGGAATACGAATGAAGAGTTCCGGCAGTTCTGGATCAGGCTGTGGAATGAGATTAAGGAAGTCGCTGTCCAGGTATGGACGGCGGTTTCGCAGTTTCTGGTTTCTGCATGGAACGGGATCCGGAATACGGCGGTGGCTGTATGGAATGGCATCAGGGATTTCTTTTCCGGTCTGTGGGCTGGGATTAAGACGCTGTTCACAACGGTTGTCACTGCAATTTCTACTTTCCTTGTGGGAGCGTGGAATGGGATCAGGGCAACGGTTATGGCGGTGTGGAATGCAATTTCTGCATTTCTGGGTTCTGTCTGGAATGGGATCAGGTCTGTCATTACGAATGTGGTGAACGGGATCCGGACATTTTTGCAGAGTGCATGGAACGGAATTCGGACAGTCATTACTACGGTGATGAATGCAATTCGGACGGTGATCTCTACGGTCTGGAATGGGATCCGGACAATTATTTCTACCGTGCTGAATGGAATCAGGGGTACTGTCAATTCCGTGTGGAATGGAATCAGGAATACCATTTCTTCTGTGGTGAACGGGATTAAGAATACGGTTTCCGGCGCTTTTAATGCCATGTGGTCTGGAATCCGGAGTACGATTTCCGGAATCTATAATACGATCAGGGACGGTCTGGGAAATGCGGTGAATTACATTACGGGTCTTGCGTCTGCCGGATGGCGGTGGGGCGCGGATATCATCAACGGCATTGTGAATGGTATCCGAAGCTGTATTGGTGCAGTTGCCAATGCAGTGACGGATGTGGCGAATACGATCCGTTCCCATCTGCATTTTTCTGTGCCAGATGAAGGGCCTCTGACGGATTTTGAGAGCTGGATGCCGGACTTTATGAGTGGTCTGGCTGAGGGGATTGAGAAGAGCAGGGGTCTGGTGAAGGCGGCTGTGAACAGTGTGGCTGCGGATATGGTGGTTTCGCCGCAGATGGCTGTGGCAGATGGCGGTGTGATGACCGGTACAGGACCATCCGGCGGTGCGGATCTGACGGCTGGTATTGTGGCGGCACTGAAGGATGTGCTGGGTGATCAGAAAGGACAGCAGGGGGATCTGGTGATTCCGGTTTATCTGGGAAGCCAGCTGCTGGACGAGGTGATTGTGACGGCTCAGCAGAGAATGAGTCTGAGGAGCGGAGGTAGATAGGATGGCTTTTTTTCAGTATCTTGTGTTTGACGGGGAGAACCTGCCGCTTCCGGATTCTTATGAGGTGGAGCTGGAGGATGTGGAAGCGGATTCCGGCGGTGAGACAGAGGCAGGGACGACACAGAGGGATGTGGTGCGGCATGGTGTTGCGCGGATCCCGGTGTCGTTTTCTGTTACGGCGAAGTGGCTTAAGAAGCTGGCTGGGTATGCGAAGATGGATAAGATCAGTGTGCAGTATTTTGATGTGGAGACAGCGGAGCTGAAACTGGCGGAGATGTATGTGACTGGGTATAAGGCGAAGCTGAGGAAAGATACCAGTTATAAGGGGCTGTGGACGGTGAGTTTTACGTTGAAGGAGATGTAGCGAGATGGTATAATGGGAGAATCAAATCGTTGTTTATCAAGCTGTTTAATTTTGAAAATTTCTTTGAAAAACTATTGACTCCTACGTAACGTAATAGTTTAGAGTATGCTTATCGAGAGGAGGAAATGACAATGATGACGGTGAATGAAGTAAGCAAATTAACAGGAGTGAGTATACGCACTCTGCAGTATTACGACACCATTGGACTCTTAAAACCTATTGAATATACAGAGTCAGGTTATAGGTTGTATGACGATACATCCTTGGAAAGGCTGCAACAAATTTTACTGTTTAAAGAATTGGAATTTCCGCTTAAGGAGATTAAAAAGATAATCGATGCTCCTAACTTTGACAGGAACAAAGCATTAGAGCAGCAGATTGAATTGCTTACGATGAAAAAGGAGCATCTTGAAAATCTTATTAGTTTCGCTCGAGGAATAAAAGGAATAGGAGTAAAATATATGGATTTTAAAGTATTTGATACAAGAAAGATTGATGAGTATTCTAAACGAGCAAAAGAACAATGGGGACAAACCTCTGAGTTCAAGGAGTTTGAAGAGAAAACAAAGAACTGGACTAAAGATGACGAAGCTACTGCCGCCAATGAGTTTATGCATTTATTTGTTGAATTTGGACAAATGAAGGAAATGAACCCGGCAGATGAGCAGGTGCAGTTGCAGGTAAAGAAACTTCAGGATTACATTACGAATCATTTTTATACATGTTCTGATAAGATTTTATGTGGTCTTGGAAGAATGTATGCTGGTGGAGGAGAACTTACGGAAAATATTGACAATGTTGCTGGTACAGGCACTGCGGAGTTTGCAAGTAAAGCCATTGATATATTTTATATGAGCAAAAAATAACTTCAAGTTTGCAGGGCAGGTGGCTATCATGGAGATGAAGAAGAATGGATGAGAGGAAAGCGTATTGGTTTGAACAGCCATATATGCCGCGGATGAAAAATATTGCAGTGGCTCCTGTTATTCTGGAAGATGGAAGGCTGTCCTTCTGTGTTCCGGGGGATGATGGTCCTCCGTGGTCCGGGGTGTGGAACCTGACGGGAAAGGCTGTTCTGGACGGGGATGATTATTTTGAGTTCCAGTGTGATGATGAAGTGATGCATATGCGGGGCGGAACATACAAGTTTTATGCATTGGATATTGTTACATTCCGGCGGGAAACCTGCCGGTGGATATCACATGGAGAAGAAATTGCAGACTGCTGTAAAACAACAGAAGAACTCCATGAGTGGTATTTGAAACACTGGACTTATAACAGATAGGATGATTATATTTACGAAGGCATCGGTCACCTGGTTGGCTGGTGCTTTTTTCGTGGGAAAATGGAGGTGGCGGGATGTATCCTGTGTCGGATGCTTTTCTGAGGGCAGTCAGGAGTAATACAAGGAAATATTTCTGGACGGGTACGATCGTTACCAAGGGCGGAATGACGTATGAGTTTGGAGCGAAGGAGATTGTGAAGGGTTCCGGGTATATTTCCAGGCAGTGCTGCGGAAGTACGGAGATTGAATTGGGGACGGTGTATGCGGCGGAGATGGGGATCACGCTTCTGAGTGATATTGACAGGTACACGCTGGAGGATGCTCAGGTGACGCTGGTGTTTCATCTGGTGCTGGCGGATGGTTCGGTGGAAGATGTGCCGATGGGAGTTTTTGAGGTCAGTGAGGCGAACCGGCTGGCAAAGTGCCTGGAACTGAAAGCATATGATTTTATGCTGCGGTTTGATAAGAGTTTCAATGGGTTTGAGACTGTGGGGACTGCTTATGATTTTATTGCTTTGTGCTGTAAGAGATGCAAAGTGGAGTTTGCGAATAAGAGGGCGGAGATTGATGCCATGCCGAATGGCGGGGTGACGCTTTCTGTTTATACTGAAAATGATATTGAGACCTGCCGGGACGTGCTGTTTTATGTGGCACAGGTTCTGGGAGGTTTCTTTATTATCAACCGGGAGGGGAAGCTGGAACTGAGGAAGTACGGGAAGGATCCTGTGATGAAGGTGGAGCAGAGGCACCGGTTTTCTTCCAGCTTTTCAGATTTTATCACCAGGTATACGGCGGTGAGTTCCACGAATAAGCAGACGCAGATTGCAGAGTATTATGCTCTGGATCCGGATAACGGGCTGACCATGAATCTGGGAGTGAATCCGCTTCTGCAGTTTGGGTTAAAGGAGACCAAGGAGATGCTGTGCAGGAATATCCTGGCAGATCTGTCTGTGATCCGGTATGTGCCGTTTGATTCGGATACTATTGGGAATCCTGCACTGGATTCGGGGGATGTGCTGACGTTTGCAGGAGGACAGGCGGATGAGGGACAGATCACCTGTATCACTTCCATCAGACAGAAGATCGGCGGAAAGCAGACCCTGAAATGTGTGGGAAAGAATCCGAGGCTGGCTCAGGCAAAGTCAAGGAATGACAAGAATATTTCGGGGCTGCTGAACCAGATTGAAGACAATGCGAAAACGGGGAAGATCGGGATCCACACGTTTACCAATGCTTCCGCACATGAGATCGGGCAGACTAAGGTAAAGCTGATCAGTATTCAGTTTGCTTCTTCTGAGGAAAACCATATGCAGTTTTTTGCACAGGTTGTTGTGGATGTGGCTGCGGATCCGGTGGAGAGATCTGCGGAGGCTGCCGGGACTGTGGTGATTCCGTTTCCGGGCGGAAGCGGCGGAACTGGAAGTGGTACGGGTGGTTCTGATGGAACCGGGGAGACATCGGATGCAGGAAATTCTGAAAATGATGCGGCAGGGAATGAAGTTGGAAATACTTCCGGGAATGAGAATACAGGGAGTACGGATGATGTCTCTGGTGGATCAGATTCCGGATCCGGATCAGAGGGTGGTTCGGAGGTTTCTGTGGATGTGTGTCTGCCGGTGAAGTGGCAGGAGGACGGACAGGCGTTCTGTCATGTGGTCTTTGAATTTAATAATGAGGAGATTGTGGAGCATTGTCCGGTGGAGACCTGGCATTCAGGGAAACATATTTTGTCGCTGTATTATCCCATTGAGAAGATTGTTGCCAATTATACGAATACGTTCAATGTGTATCTCTGGATGGAGAATGGCAGAGGGACGGTTGATGTGGGAGGCTGCATTGCTTCTGTCAGCGGACAGGCAATGGCGGCTGGGGAAGCCTGGGACGGAAAGCTTGAGGTGGAAGATTATACCAGGAGATTTGCCATTGGCGGAGGACTGGATGTGAATGGTTTCCGGGAATCGCTGTCCATGCAGATGAAAGAGACGGTGAACAGAGGCTTTGAGGTGTATTTTGCTGAGAGAGCGGGAATCAGCGGTTTCTGCAGGCCGGTAGAAATGGAGGGTGTGTGATGAAGTTAAAAGGTGAAATGGTCATTGAACTGACCGATACGAATACGGGTGCGGTGGAAACCGTGCAGGAGACGAACATGATCACGGAGGCAGTGAATAATATTCTGGGGCTGAATCCCATGGGGATTTATCTGAAAGCCAGCGGGGAGTATGACAATTCTGTTCTGTGGAACGGGACGCTGCTTCCCATCTGCCCGAACATGATCGGAGGGATCCTGCTGTTTCCAGCAGTGCTGGAAGAAAAGGCAGACCATATTTACGAACAGGGGAATAACCTGCCGGTGGCTTATGCTTCCAACAATGTTAATTCCGGTTCCAATGTGGCAAGGGGAAGCCTGAACCAGACGGAGAGCAAGAAACTGGACAATGGATATAAGTTTGTGTGGGAGTTTACTCCCAGCCAGGGGAATGGAAATATTGCGGCGGTGGCACTGACCAGTGCCCTGGGCGGGCAGAATGCTTTTGGCAGTGCGGCAGGGGATGCCAGCACGTTCCTGCTTCTGAAAAAGGTGGATATCGGGGATATCCCGAAGGCGAAGCAGATGACACTGTTTGAGGCAGTGGAGCTGGATTTTGAAAAGAACCTGCTGTATTCCATCACCTTTGGGACTTCCAGTGTGACCATTACGAAGATCAGGATCCCGGTGTTTAACATCGGGCTGAATGAGAAGCTGGATGATACCACGTATACCGTACTGGAAGAGCAGACGCTGACAACGGAAAGCTTTACGTTCCTGGGGGATTATACAAAGTACGGGGAATTTATGGACGGGCATGACGGGTACTGGTATGGATTTTCCAATGAGCCGAATTCTTCCGGGGATGCGAAGATGGTGTGGATCCGGATCTCTAAAAAGGATTATTCCTTTACGGAGGGAAGCTGGACACTGTCCAAGGCGAAGCTTTCGGAAGTGGGCACAAGGGCAAAGGACAGTTCCTATCCCGAACGGAATGTAAAATGCTGTGTGAGGAAGGGGTATCTGTATGTGCCTTCTTACGATAAGAAGGGAGTTTATAAGATCAATACTGCAAATTCAGCGGATGTGACACTGCTCCCGCTGGGCTTTACTTCCAAGCTGAAATCTTTAGGCGAGGCTGGCTCCTGTGAGGTGTATATGACACTTCTTGGGGACATGATTGTGGCAGGGGATTTCCAGATCACGGCGGATGACAGGGTGATCAAGACACAGGGGAGCGCAAGGTTTGAAGCCATGGCAACACCTTTGTTCCAGTATAAGAACTTTGTGTTTATGTGGGGTGGCAGTTACGGGAAGGAGCACAGGTGTGCTTATCTTCTGACGCCGTATCTGGCAAGTATCAATAATCTAGGCTCAGCGGTGGTGAAGAATACGGACAAGACCATGAAGATCACGTATACGCTGACGGAGGAAACAATGTAGGTCTTTCTGCCGTAAGGCATGAAGATAGAAAACTTATTTACGGCAGTTCTCAGAAATGGGAGCTGCTTTTTTCATGGGAGGAGGATTCTGGCATGAAGGAATTTTGGAACTTTATTCAGATGGTTTTTATGGCTGTAGGCGGATGGCTGGGCTGGTTTATGGGAGGCTGTGACGGGCTTCTGTATGCATTGATCGCTTTTGTGGTGATCGATTACCTGACCGGGGTGATGTGTGCTTTTGCAGACCATACGCTTTCCAGTGAGGTGGGATTCCGGGGGATCTGCAGGAAGGTGCTGATCTTTTTACTGGTGGGAATGGCGAATATTCTGGATGTGGCTGTGATCGGGAATGGATCTGTGCTGAGGACAGCGGTGATCTTTTTCTATATTTCCAATGAGGGTGTGAGCCTGTTGGAGAATGCAGGGCATCTGGGGCTGCCGATCCCGCAGAAGATGAAGGAGGTGCTGGAACAACTGCATGACAAAAGTGAGGGAGTCTCCGATGATGCATCAGAGGATGAGGAAGAAGGTGAATGATTATGGGATACAGTAATAGTTCTTTGGTGGCGTATACGTTGCTCAGTCCGAACCATTCCGGACTGAGAACGGAGCAGATTGACAGAATATCGCCGCACTGTGTAGTAGGTCAGTGTACAGCAGAAGGTCTGGGGGACTGGTTTCATAAATCTTCTACCAAGGCTTCTTCGAATTATGGAATTGATAAGAATGGCCGGATCGGATTGTATGTGGAAGAGAAGAATCGCTCCTGGTGTACGTCCAGTAATGCGAATGATCAGAGGGCAGTGACGATTGAATGTGCTTCTGACAAGGAGGAACCGTATGCTATGCATCAGGTGGTTTATGACCGTCTGGTTGATCTGTGTGAGGATATCTGCAGAAGAAATGGAAAGAAAAAACTGCTCTGGTTTGGTGATAAAAATAAGTCTCTGAATTATCAGCCGAAGGCGGATGAAATGCTCATTACCGTGCACCGGTGGTTTGCGAATAAGAGCTGTCCTGGAGACTGGCTTTATGCGAGACTGGGAGATCTGGCTGCGAAGGTTACTTCAAGACTCGGCAGCGGAAATGTGGAAGTGATTTCATCAGGGATGCAGGCCGGGGAATTTCAGGGGCTGACAGAAGAACAGGTGCTTGCAAAGGTTGGTCCCCTGTTTACCGCAGATCAGAAAAAATCAGGGATTCTTGCTTCGGTGTCTATGGCCCAGTTTATTCTGGAGAGCGGTTATGGAAAGAGTGAGCTTGCGTTGGGAGCCAATAACTGTTTTGGAATGAAGAAGTCACTTTCCGGTAATACCTGGAGTGGTTCGGTCTGGGATGGTGTGAGCATTTATAAAAAGAAGACACAGGAGCAGAAGGCAGATGGAAGCTATGTGACAGTTACAGCGGAATTCAGAAAATATGCGAATGTAGAAGATTCCATTGCGGATCACAGTGCTTATCTGCTCGGCGCTAAGAATGGAGAGAAGCTCCGATATGACGGGCTGAAAGGATGCTCAGATTATAAGAAAGCAGTGCAGATCATTAAGGACGGTGGTTATGCTACCAGTCTTACTTATGTGGAAAAGCTCTGCGGTATTATAGAAAAATGGAAACTGACGCAGTATGATGTGACCAGTGAGACTTCGGATGTGATCAAGTATTACAGAGTAAGAAAGAGCCGGGGAGATGCGGCTTCACAGATTGGAGCGTATTCCGTATTTGATAATGCGAAGGCGATGGCTGACAAGCATCCGGGCTATAAAGTTTATGACTGGAATGGAAAGCAGATGTATCCGGCAGTAATGTCGGGGGATGCAGACAGAATGAGCAATGCAGATTGTCCATTCACAGTGAAGGTTAGTGTTCCGGATTTGAATATCAGGAAAGGCGCAGGAACAGATACAGAGAAGAGCGGGAAGTTTACCGGAGTTGGTGTGTTTACTATTGTAGAAGTGAAAAATGGTAAAGGTGCTGCGAAAGGGTGGGGAAAACTAAAGTCTGGGGCTGGATGGATTAGTCTGGATTTCGCTTCCAGAGTATAACTGAATAACGAAACGTTATTGAGCCTATGGGTATCTGATTAATTTCAGGTATCTGTAGGCTTTTTTATTAGATGTTAAAATTCGACCATTTTTCTTTGCCTGTGACTTGGGAAGAAATTTTCTCAGGAAGGATGGACAAGTATATGACAGTTGAAAAAATGAAGGCAGTAGATATTAGAACAGTGGATAAAGATACTCTTGTAGATATTCGTGATGTAAAAATTGATCGTTCTCTTCCTAAGGAAGACAGAATCAGAAGTTTTGTTGAACAGGTGAAAAATCCATATTGCTTTAAGTGTGGAGATGTAGCTGTGAAGATGGTATTTGCTGACACTGATGTGACTTTAGAGGATCGAATGGAACATTATCTTCGCAGTCTTTAATGCCATATTTCAGATGTCATGGAAGTATCGGTGCTCAGTGTGTTAAGATGAACTTGGTCAAATCTATAGGCACCATGTGCTGAAAAGCCTTGTTTCTTACTGAGCATATCAGGAAGGAGATTCAAGGTTATGAGTAATAAAATCTACAATGCTTGTATTTATGCAAGACTGTCACGTGACGATGGCGATAAGCTTGAAAGCGACAGTATCACAAATCAGAAAGCCCTGATTAGGGACTTTTTATCGAAGCATCCGGAGATTCATGTGGTTTCGGAGAAAACTGATGATGGATATTCCGGTGTCAATTTTGACCGCCCTGAGTTCAAGAGGATGATGGATGATATCAGAAGCGGTAAAGTAAAGTGTGTGCTTGTAAAAGACTTGAGCCGCTTTGGCAGAGATTATATTGAAGCCGGTGAGTATTTGGAGAAAATATTTCCATTTATGGGAATCAGATTTATTTCCATTACAGATGGATATGACAGTCTGACCTGTGATGATGCTGAAGGTGCTCTGATGATACCACTTAAAAATATGATCAATGATGTGTATGCAAAGGATATTTCCAGGAAGATTATCACGTCATTCAGGGCAAGGCAGGAGAAGGGAGAGTTTCTTCCGGCATTTGCCCCATACGGATATGTGAAATCAAAGGAAGTGGCATACAGATATGAAGTGGATCAGGAAACTGCTCCATATGTGAGAATGATTTTTGAATGGAAGGCGGAGGGTGTTTCACATAATGAAATCTGCAAGAGACTTAATGCTATGGGAGCGGTAACACCTGCCAGACGTAAGGTTGACCTTGGTATCTGGAGAGCAGAGAGATACAAAAATACGGTATGGTTTGGACGTACTATCATTGATATTTTGAAAAATCCTACCTACACCGGTTGTATTGTTTATGGCAGGATTCCTAAGTCACTGTACGAAGGAATCAAAATGCATCGTGCACCGGAAGAGGAATGGAGATATGTACCTAATGCTCATGAGCCGATTATCAGTCAGGAATTATTTGACAAGGTTCAGAAGATGTTTGCTGACAGAGCAAAGAAGTTTCAGAAAAAAATGAATGAGAATGCTCCGCTTAGAGAACTTGTTACAAATCATTTTAAAGGAAAGATTTATTGTGGCGATTGCGGCAAGAGAATGAGATTTGTAAAGCCTACGGATAAAAGATATCCGATAGACCAGAATCATGCAGTTTATGTTTGTGGTGGTTATCTGGACAGTGGTTACAGCAGATGCTCCAGACATTCCATAAGATATCCGCTTGTGGCAGAAGCAGTTCTGGCGGCAATTAAGGTTCAGTTAGAGTTTGCCTTGAAACAGGAGCAGTTTATCAGACAGATGCGTGGATCTGTGAGAGAAAAGAATCTGATTGATAAATACGTTGGTCGGATAAATTATCTGTCACAGGAATTGAAAAAGATTAACGGCAAGAGAGAGTCTTTGTTTGAAAATTTCGCAGAAGGTATTCTGGATGAGGCTGAGTATCAGTTTGCTAAAAAGAAATATGATGACGAAGCCGCTGATATGGAAAAGAAGCTTGCAGTAGAAAAAGCAAAGAAGGCTCAACTGGACGATGTTTTGTTGTTGAGTAATGAGTGGCTTGGTGCAATTCATCAGGCTGAAAATATTGCAGAGATTGATTCTGACTTGGTGAAATACCTGATCAGCTCTGTAAAGGTGTTTGAGGATAATCGTGTTGAGGTGGAATTGAATTTTGCAGAACAGAGAAATATCTTTAATCTGATAATTGCTGAAATGGCAGGTGATGGTCATGAGTAAGTGGGTAATCGGAAAATATATTCGTTTGTCACAGGCTGATCAGGACTTGATGAAAAAGGAGAACAAGTCCGAGAGTGAGAGCATATCTCACCAGAAGGCACTGATTCAAAATTTCATTAATGACAGTGTTGAACTTAAGGGCTCAGTGCAGTATGAGTTTTTCGATGATGGGTATTCTGGAACTAACTTCCAGCGGCCTTCTTTTGAGCGACTACTGGAGAAGATTAAAAAGGGTGAAATTAACTGTGTTATTGTAAAGGACTTCTCACGATTTGGCAGGGATTATATCGAACTGGGTGATTATCTGGAAAGAATCTTTCCTTTTATGGGTGTGAGGTTCATTTCCATTAATGACCATTATGACAGTGCTGATTATAAAGGAACTACCGGCGGTCTTGATGTAGTTATGAAGAATATCGTTTATGATTATTACAGCAAGGATTTGTCCGTGAAAGTTAAGACCGCAAAGTATCAGAAGATGAAGCAGGGGAAGTATCTTGGAGGTCATGTGCCTTATGGCATGATGAAGGACCCAAAGGATAAACATAAGCTGATTATTGATCCAGAGGCGGCAGCAGTTGTCAGGGAGATATTTGGTATGGCTATTGCCAAGATGCGTCTGATTGATATGGCACGAACTCTGAATGAGAGGGGTGTTGAAACACCGGGACAGTACTACAGACGCAAGCATCCTGGTACGAAGAAGTTTGCCAATGCTTCTGATAAGGCTTGCTGGACACATGCCAATCTCCGAACGATATTGAAGCAGGAAATGTATTATGGTGCGATTGTCGGGCATAAGAGGCAGGGGATCGGTGTTGGATGCAAACACACGGCAGCAGTACCGAAGGAAGAGCAGTTCATTGTGGAAGGCAAACATGAGGGGATAATTACAAAGGAAGAGTTTCAGAAGGCTCAGGAAATCTTTTATAAGATTGGGGAAACGAAGAAGGTTATTCCAAAGACATATCCGCTTTACAGGAAGGTTAAGTGCGGTATATGTGGAAGGGCAATGAGTTATAGGACTTATTCCCGTAATGGAATTACCTACAGGTATTTTATTTGTCCGCATGCCAAAGAACAGGTTGGAGAAGATGGCTGCTGCAAGAGGTATGTTATTGAGGATAACCTGAATGAGATTGTCTGGTCAGTGATAAGACGGTTGCTTGATATGACGGATACCTTTAAGGAGAAACTGGACAAGCAGAATAGTGTCAGCAGACAGGATAATCTGCTTCTGGCCGAGAAACTTGCCAGGTTGCAGCAGGAAAAGGAAAAATGTGAGTCTGACAGATTTGCAAACGTGGATCAGTTTATGGCAGGTCAGCTGGATAAGGAAGTGTACCAGAGAAGAAGAGCAGACCTTGGCAGACTTGCTGAAAAGCTTGATGCCGATATTGTAGAATTGGAGCAGAAGCTTAAGGCAGCGGAAACTGTGAAGGATGACAGCGTATCACAAACTTTTGGTGTGATGAAGAAGTATTCCAGAGCGGATGAACTGACACAGGCAATGGTGCAGGAACTGATTGAGAAGGTTGTTGTTACTGATCCAGAGCATGTGGAAATCGTCTGGAAGTTTAAGGATGAGGTAAGAAAGTTCATAGGGATTTAAGGCAGGAGCCGGTTGGATGATGAGTCTGACTGGCTTCTTTTTTGATTGAGAAAAACGAGTTTTTATGGTACAATAAGTTATCCATTTTGTGAAACTTGATATTTGAGGATTTGGTATGGTTAAGAACAATATTGAAGTTGATGTAAAAGTAAAATGTATAGAGAATGGAACAACCCAGGCACAGATTGCTGAGGATATTCAGACCACAAAGTCATATGTGAATCGTGTGATCAAGAAGCCAAATGGTGTGGTGAATAATACCTTTGTGCAGATGATGGAGGCGCTGGGGTATGATATAGAATTGACTTATGTGAAGAGGGAAGGGCAATAGTGGCATGAAGCATTATCGATTATTTCAAGCTTGGCAGAATCAAGATAAAGCTTATACAGATTTCATAACAAGGATTATACATGATGTTGTTGAAATGGAAACAAAAGAAGGAATAGATATAGAGGTAATTAGATATCCTGCGCAAGATGAATCTGGCTCTCCAGATGTAGTTGATATGGTGTGGGAACAAATTGCGGATAGTGACATATTTGTTGGTGATTTGACTGGTATTACACAAGTTGGCGATCATACAGTTTCAAATCCGAATGTAATGTATGAAGTGGGTATTGCAGATGCATTGTTGGGTGAAAAGAGAGTTATCTTATTATGCTCAAAGGATACAGATATATCTAAATTAGCCTTTGACATTAATCATAAAAGAATAAGTCCGCTTAATAAGAATAACACAAGGGCTGTGGATTTTTTGCATGAATGGATTGATGCGGCAATATTAGAATGTGATATGCAACAAGTACAGAAAGATTTTGTGTTTAAGGACTTATATGATGACTTATATGTTGTGTATAACAATTTAATGAGGATTATTCATGCAGAAGACTATACTTATTCAACTGGAGTATTGCCGCCGGAAATCACTGACATGGAGTGTAGATTAAAAAGTGCCGTACTGAATGAACTGATGCTTGCTATAGATTATAGTTGCGTAATAGAACGATTGAAAAATGAGATACGTGCCTTGTATGTTTCAAACAATAGACGGTATTTGACAGATGTTATTCGTATATATAAGGCACTGGATAAGTATAATTGGTTTGTACACTCAATCCAAAAGAATGTTTTTCTCACTGAAAATGATGTGAAATATGAAGCGGTTTTGCAAAATACAAAAGCCTTTTATCTAACAGGTGTTGATGGGATAGAAGATTTGTATGGATCAATTTTATTTGATAAGAAATTTATTTATATCAATGGGAATCCTTCATTTCAAAATGTGTTTTTTAGAGAGATGTTTACTGATGATGTAAAGGTGGCGTGTCATTTTCAAAATGTTCCTGTGGGAGATAGTGCATTGACAGGACTGAAAACAAAAACATATTCGATAAATTCAGATGCAATCAGCACATATGCTAAATATATCAGAGAAGTTCTCCTGGCAGTATATGAGTTTATGGATAAGATGAACTTTTCTCCAATGAACACCACACCAGATATAAAGAGCAATACTATTATTGTGTGGGAAAAGAACAGCTAATTTCTGCCATCTGAAAAATGGCAGAAAAAATTGTTAGACCTATCTTGACATACGCTGATGAAGCCCATCATGTTCCTGCAGATACATATCAGAAAGTAATGAAACATTTCACTCCAAAACTTTGGCTTGGAATGACTGCAACTCCGGATAAGCGAGATGATAATATTGAAGGCAGAAATGTTTATGAGCTATTCGATCATCAGATTGCATATGAGATTCGATTACAGCAGGCAATGGAAGAAAATCTCCTTTGTCCATTCCACTATTTTGGAATCACGGATTTAGCAATTATTGGAGATGATGAAGAAGCTAGTCGTGACTTTTCCGTGCTTACCAGTGATGAACGAGTAAAGCATATTATTAATGAAGCGGATTATTATGGATATAGTGGTGACAAGGTTAAAGGGCTGATTTTCTGTAGTAGCATCAAAGAAACGGAGGAACTATCAGAAAAATTTAATCATATGATCAATCCGTCTACAGGACAGAAATTTAGAACGATTGCGCTGAATGGAAGTGCCTCTGAACAGGAACGACAGAATGCATTTGAGAGACTTGCCATGAATAAAGAAGATGCAACAGCAGATCATGAGCCATTGGATTATATTTTTTCTGTTGAAATACTAAACGAAGGTGTAGATATTGTTGAAGTCAATCAGGTTATTATGCTTAGGCCAACACAATCGCCAATTGTATTTATCCAACAGCTTGGAAGGGGCTTACGAAAAGCATATGGAAAAGAATATGTGGTAATTCTTGATTTTATTGGAAACTATAATAATAACTTTATGATCCCGATTGCATTATCAGGAGATAGAACTTACAATAAAGACAATATCCGTAGATACATCATGGAAGGTGGAAGAGTGATTCCGGGGGCATCTACAGTGCACTTTGATGAGATTAGCAGAAAGAGAATTTTTGTATCTGTAGATAAAGCGAATTTTAGCGATATAAAGCTTATAAGAGAGAATTACACGAATCTGAAGAATAAACTTGGACATATTCCTAGATTACTCGATTTTGATGATTACGGAGAGATGGATGTTATCAGAATTTTTGATAATAACAGTCTTGGATCATATTACAAATTTTTAGTGAAGTATGAGAAAGAATACAAAATTCGTTTATCAGAAAATGAGGAGAAAGTAATCGAATTTGTTTCGAAAAAGTTAGCAAATGGGAAAAGAATCCAGGAACTTAGAATGTTAAAGAGGATGCTTGCATATGCAAGAGGAAGTTCAAAACTTGGTTTGTTTGCGGGTCTTTCTGAAGATATGAAGGAATATGGGAAAATTGTTAGTCAGAATCAGAAGGAAAACATAGTGAATGTTATGACGAATGAATTTCCTGCTGGTTCAGGAAAGAAGACATATTCTCAGTGTGTATTTATTGAAGATGATGGAACTGATTATAAGCCAACAAAAACCTTTATGCAGATGCTGTTAAATGATAAGTTTTATGAAATGCTTCAGGAACTTGTTGAGTTTGGTATTCGTCGTTATGAAAGAAATTATAAAAATACATATAAGCAGACGGATTTGGTTTTATATCAAAAATATACGTATGAGGATGTCTGCCGCCTTTTAAATTGGGAACAGAATGAAGTGCCATTAAATATTGGTGGCTATAAGTTTGATAAAAAAACGAAAACATTTCCGGTATTTATCAATTATGATAAATCAGAAAATATCAGTGACACTACTAAATACGAAGATCATTTTATACCGGGATCTAGAGATCGGCTGATTGCTATTTCAAAGTCAGGAAGAACTTTGAAATCAGAGGATGTGCAGAACTTTTTGAAGGCAAAGGAACGTGGCATTCAGGTAGAACTCTTTGTGAGAAAAAATAAAGATGATAAGATTTCAAAAGAGTTCTATTACCTTGGACATATGACAGCAAGTGGAAATACTAAGGAATTTACTATGGTAAATACAGAGAAGACTGCAGTAGAAATCGAGTGGATTCTAGATGTTCCAGTGCGAGAGGATATCTATGAGTATATTGTAAATTCGTAAATGGAGGAAATTATGAAAACAATAAGAGTGGTTGCAGCTGTTATAAAAGCTGTTAATAAAGACGGAGAACCAATTATTTTTGCTACACAACGAGGATATGGTGCGTTAAAAGACGGCTGGGAATTTCCTGGAGGGAAGATTGAAGTTGGCGAAACACCACAGGAAGCATTAAAGCGTGAAATTATGGAAGAGCTTGATACAGAGATAGAAGTTGGAGAATTAATAGATACGATTGAGTATGATTATCCAGAATTTCATCTTTCTATGAATTGCTTCTGGTGTGAAGTAATAAACGGAGATTTGGTGCTGAAGGAACATGAGGCTGCAAAATGGCTAACTATGGCTCAGCTAAATGATGTAGAGTGGTTGCCTGCTGATATTACATTAATAGAAAAGATAAGAAGTGTTTTGACGTAGATGAATCAAAAATAAAAAAGTGAGGTGGTGAGTATGGAAAAAGGTATTTACAAACACGCCGGAAAGATCAGAGATTATAACATAACCAAAAAAGAGTGGGTGCTTGATGGAGCAACTGTTATATATGGAAGTGCTTCAGAATTGAGAGCAACCCTTGAATATGATTTTTCACAGGAGAAAAATTTTAGTTATAAATATCTTTCGATGGACGAGATTATTCATCATCTTGCGGTATTTATTTCAAATTTATGGCAGATCCATATTTTTGGAGAAGGCAATACGAGAACAACGGCAGTGTTTTTCATCAAATATTTGAGAATACTTGGTTTCTCTGCAACCAATGATATTTTTGCGGAAAATGCATGGTATTTTAGAAATGCGCTTGTCCGTGCAAATTACACGAATCTGCAGAAAGGTATTCATGAAACAACAGAATATCTTGAAGTATTCCTCCGAAATCTACTTTTAAATGAGAAGAATGAGCTCCATAATCGCAATCTTCACATAAGTGGACTTTTAAATGAAGAAAAAGTGGACATTGGAAATGTAAAAGTGGACATTCAAAGTGCAAAAGTGGACATTGGAAATGTACTTTTTACAAAAAACAACGGTTTTTCAGCAAAAACGATTGCCCATATCCATAGACTCTTTGTAGAGTTTGGTTTTGATGAAGCATTTGGAAGAAGTGCAGTTATGGAACTTCTTGCGTTGAAAGGCTCAGGTGCTTCCAAACTTCTTTCTAATTTAGTGCAGGCGGATATTATTAGACCGGTACCTGGTTATGGAAAAGGAAAGTATAAATTTAAAAAAGTAATTTAAACGAAGTTTTAAAGGATATGATCATAAGACATTATTCGCAAGATATCCTGGGGACTTAATATTTTGCCGCAATATATCCAAACAAAATTGATATATTGCGGTAAAATGTTTATAATTTGCGGATATTGAAAGGGATATTGCAGTCGGCAGGATGATCTGCAAATTAAATCAATTAAAATACAAAAGGATGGGGCACACACAATGAACACAGCAAGCAAAACAAGAATGACAGAAGGAAGCATCTCCCAAAAGATCATCTTTTTTGCCATTCCACTGCTTTTAGGAAACCTGTTTCAGCAGCTGTATAATACGGCGGATTCACTGATCGTGGGGAATTTTCTTGGAAGTAATGCACTGGCGGCGGTCAGCTCATCCAGCAATCTGATCTTTTTAATGGTTGGATTTATTAATGGTATTGCAATGGGAGCCGGTGTTGTCATTGCAAGGTATTATGGGGCGAAAAACAGTGACAACCTGCACAAGGCGATCCATACCACAGTGGCTTTTGGTTTTGTGGCAGGAAGTGTGCTGACTGTAGTGGGTATGTATTTTGCGCCGAAGATCCTGGTTTTGATGGGAACGCCGGCAGAGGTGCTTCCTGAGTCAGTGGCATATTTTCGCACGTATTTTGCAGGCTCCCTTGGAGTTGTTATGTACAATATTTTTGTAGGAATTTTGCAGTCTGTAGGTGACAGCCGTCATCCGCTGATCTATCTGATCTGTTCTTCCTGCATCAACGTTGTGCTGGATATATTTTTTATTGCAGGTCTTGGCAAAGGTGTTGGGTCAGCGGCCCTTGCGACAGCTATTTCCCAGTTTACAAGTGCGATCCTTTGTATGATCCATTTGATACGGACAAAAGAAGAGTACCAGCTGCAGGTTGGTAAGATCCGTTTTGATGGACCGAGTTTGAGCCAGATCATTCAGAATGGTGTACCTTCCGGCTTCCAGAACTCTGTGATCGCTCTTGCAAACGTGTTTGTACAGTCAAATATCAACGCATTTGGAAAAATGGCAATGGCAGGCTGTGGCTCATATTCTAAAATCGAGGGATTTGTATTTCTGCCTGTAACCTGTTTTAATATGGCACTGACCACTTTTGTTAGTCAGAATTTAGGTGCGAAGCAGTATGACCGTGCAAAAAAAGGGGCATGGTTTGGTATCCTTTGTTCTATGTCCATTGCGGAACTGATCGGCTTTGCAATTTACGCAGTATCTCCGGTTCTGATCGCAGCTTTTAACAGCGACCCGGAGGTAGTCCATTATGGCGTTATGCAGGCAAAAACCATTTCGCTGTTTTATTGTGTGCTGGCTTTTTCACATTGTATTGCAGCTGTGCTCCGCGGTTCAGGAAATGCTTCTGTTCCTATGGTAGTTATGCTTTGCGTATGGTGTTTATTCCGTGTAAGTTATATTACAGTGGCAGTCCATTTTATCCCGGATATCCGTATGGTATTCTGGGCGTATCCTCTGACCTGGAGCATCAGTTCTGTTATTTTCCTGTATTTGTTTCTCCGTGGAAAATGGATCTATGGTTTTGAAAAAAATGCAAAGACCTGAATATCTGGATATAAGATATGAATGAAATTTATAAATAAGTATGTTATACTAACAGACAGGTTCAATATTCTATGAAACAGGATGCATGAAACGCGAATATATATAATAAAGGAAACAACAATACATGAGCAACCAAAGAAATATAATCGTCATCGGAGGCGGTGCCGCAGGTATGATCGCGGCTATTGCAGCAGCAAAGGAAGGCTGTGCGGTAAGCCTCTATGAAAAAAATGAAAAGCTGGGCAAAAAGATCTTTATTACAGGAAAAGGCCGCTGCAATGTGACAAATGCCGGTGATATGGACGAGCTGTTTGCAGCTGTGATCACCAATAAGAAATTTATGTTCAGCAGCTTTTACGGCTTTACCAATGAAGATATGATGCAGTTTCTGGAAGATGCAGGACTGCGCCTGAAAACAGAGAGAGGAAAGAGGGTATTCCCTTTATCGGATCATTCTTCCGATGTGATCGCAGCCTTAGATCGCACATTAAAGAAAGAAAATGTAAAAGTATATCTTCGCAAGGAAGTAAAAGGTTTAAACTTTATAACAGAAGAAGATAAGACCATCTGCAAAGGCATTTTCCTGGAAGAAAATGGAAAAAAGACAGCTGTGGATGCGGATTGCGTCATCGTAGCAACCGGCGGAATGTCTTATCCATCTACAGGATCCACAGGAGATGGTTATCAGTGGGCCCAGGCTGCAGGACTTAAGGTAACAGCCCTTTCACCAGCCTTAGTGCCATTTGAGACAGTAGAGCTTGAGATTGTAAAATCCCTTCAGGGCCTTTCTCTTAAAAATGTGGAAGCTACTGTATCTAACGGCAAAAAGGAACTGTACCGTGACTTTGGGGAAATGCTGTTTACACATTTTGGAGTCAGCGGCCCTCTTATGTTAAGCGCCAGTTCTTTCTGTGCCAAGGCCATTGCCAAGAACCTGTTAAAGCTGTCTATCGACTTAAAACCGGCTCTTACAGAGGAACAACTGGATGAGCGCATTTTAAGGGATTTTGCAGAGGCAAAGAATAAACAGTTTAAAAACAGCTTAAACCATTTATATCCTGCCAAATTGGTCCCTGTGATCATAGAGCGCAGTGGCATTGACCCGGATAAGCAGGTAAATGAGATCACCAAAGAAGAACGCCGCCGCCTGGTAGAAACTACCAAAGCGCTGACGTTCACACTGACAGGGCTTCGGCCGTTTAAAGAGGCTATTATTACACAGGGCGGCGTAGATGTAAAGGGGATCAATCCGTCTACTATGGAAGCGAAAAAGGCAGAAAATCTGTACTTTGCAGGAGAAGTCCTGGATGTGGATGCAGTGACCGGCGGATTTAATCTGCAGATCGCCTGGTCTACCGGCTGGGCAGCGGGAAAGGCGGCAGCGGAGAAGATACAGGAAAGCTAAACAAAATTAAATAAAACAGACAGATCGCCAGACAGGCGGTATTGCTATATGAAAGTTAAAGGAGAACACCCAGATGAACCATTTTAATATTGCAGTAGACGGACCTGCAGGAGCAGGAAAAAGCACCATTGCAAAGCTGGTGGCAAAGGAACTTGGCTTTGTATACGTAGATACAGGGGCAATGTATCGCGCTATGGCCCTTTATTTCTTAAGAAAGGGCGTAGATCCAAAGGCAGCAGAAGAGATCGAGCGCTCATGCCCGGAAGTAGATGTGACTATCCGTTACCAGGATGGTGTGCAGCAGGTACTTTTAAATGGTGAAGATGTTTCCGGCTTGATCCGTACAGAAGAAGTAGGAAACATGGCATCTGCAGTATCTGGCTATATGCCTGTAAGAGAAAAACTGGTAGAGCTTCAGAAACAGCTGGTAGCAAAGGAAAATGTGATCATGGACGGAAGGGATATTGGTACCTGTGTTCTTCCAGATGCACCTGCAAAGATCTATCTTACAGCTTCTGTAGAGGTAAGAGCAGCTCGCCGTTATAAGGAATTGTTAGAAAAGGGAATGAAAGCAGATTTAAAAGAGATCGAAAAGGACATTGAAGACAGAGATTACAGGGATATGCACAGAGAACATTCTCCGTTAAAGCAGGCAGAGGATGCAGTGTTGTTAGATACTTCTTCTATGACTCTGGCCCAGGTAGTAGAAGAGATTTTAAAGATCGTCCGTGAAAAGGGATACAAAGCAGACGGAGGACAGGCATAATGGAGCGCCAGGTCATTGTTGCTAAAAGTGCAGGTTTTTGCTTTGGAGTAGAACGGGCAGTAGCCCGGGTCTATGAGCAGATCCAGGCTGTAAAAGAGGGAAAAGCCCAGGGTCCCATCTATACCTATGGTCCCATCATCCACAATGAGGAAGTAGTCCGTGATCTGGAAGAAAAGGACGTCCAGGTATTAGATACGGAAGAAGACCTTGAAAACCTGCCGGAAGGTCAGGGAACCGTGATCATCCGTTCTCACGGAGTCAGCCGTCATGTTTACGATATCTTAAATTCCCGTGGGGTAAATGTGGTAGATGCCACCTGCCCTTTTGTAAAAAAGATCCATAAGATCGTAGATGAACATTCGCGGGCCGGAGAGGCTGTTATCATCATTGGAAGCCCGGTGCATCCGGAGGTGGAAGGTATCCGGGGCTGGGGCAATGGTGACACTGTTGTTGTGGAAAATGAGGCTGATGCAGAAGATTATAACCTTCCAGAGGGCAAAAAGCTATGTATCGTATCCCAGACGACATTTAATTACAACAAATTTCAAGAATTAGTTGAAAAAATTTCAAAAAAGGGTTATGATAGTAGTGTTTTAAATACGATTTGCAATGCAACACAGGAAAGACAAGTGGAGGCAGCCCGGATAGCATCTTCGGTGGAGGCTATGATCGTCATTGGTGGCAGACATTCTTCCAACACCCAGAAGCTTTACGAGATTTGTCTCAAGGAATGTAAAAATACATTTTACATTCAGACACTCGGCGATTTAGATCCTGACAGTGTATCTTCTGTGCGCAGCGTAGGTATTACAGCTGGGGCATCCACCCCAAAAAAGATTATTGAGGAGGTTCATACCAGAATGGCAGAGCAGAGTTTTGCAGAGTTATTAAAGGAAGAGGAAGAATCCACCAAACCAATACGTACAGGAGAGATAGTTACCGGTCAGGTCATCGAAGTTAATAAAGATGAGATTATTCTGAGCATTGCGGGCAACAAGTCTGAGGGTGTTATCACCCGTGACGAGTACAGCAATGACAATAGTGTAGATTTAACTACCAAGGTACAGGTTGGTGAAGAAATGGAAGCTAAGGTTATCAAGCTGAACGATGGTGTTGGCATGGTATCCTTATCTTACAAGCGTATGGCAGCTGACAGAGGCAACAAGCGTCTGGAAGAAGCATTTGAAAATCAGGAAGTTCTGACTGCGAAAGTAGCTCAGGTATTAGACGGCGGTTTAAGCGTTGAAGTAGAAGGCTCCAGAGTATTTATCCCAGCAAGCCTTGTATCTGATACTTATGAGAAGGATCTTTCCAAGTACGCAGGACAGGAAATCCAGTTCGTAATCACTGAGTTCAATCCTAAGAGAAGAAGAATCATTGGCGACAGAAAGCAGTTGTTAGTTACTGAAAAGGCTAAACTGAAAGAAGAACTGTTCTCCAAGATCCAGGTTGGTGATAAGGTAGAAGGAACTGTTAAGAACGTAACAGACTTCGGCGCATTCATCGATTTAGGCGGAGCTGATGGTCTCCTTCACATCTCTGAGATGAGCTGGGGCCGTGTTGAAAATCCTAAGAAGGTATTCAAGTCCGGCGATAAGGTAACCGTTCTGATCAAAGATATCCAGGGTGAGAAGATTGCATTAAGCTTAAAGTTCCCAGAGGCTAATCCATGGGCACATGCAGCTGAGAAGTATGCAGCAGGCAGCGTAGTAACCGGTCGTGTTGCTCGTATGACTGACTTTGGCGCTTTCGTAGAGTTAGAGCCAGGCGTTGATGCACTGCTTCATGTATCCCAGATCTCCAGAGAGCACATCGAGAAACCAGCTGATGTATTAAAGATCGGCCAGGAAATCGAAGCTAAGGTTGTAGATTTCAACGAAGATGATCACAAGATCAGCTTAAGCGTAAAGGCTCTTCAGGCAGCTCCTCAGAACGAAGATGTTGCTGACGTAGATATCGATTCTTACGCAAAGTAATAACTGAATGTAAATGATGAAAGGGCAGTTCCTTGCGGGGCTGCTCTTTTTGTTTTGCATTTTGGAAAAACAGCCGACAGCAGGTGCCGTCTCAGTGTTTCCTGAATGATTCCCTGTAAAAAGGGCATACTTCTTATAACAGACCAATGAAAATACATCACGTATTAAGGAGTATAGACCTATGGGAAAGTCAAAAAAGAAAAAAGAATTTGATGTCCATAATATGACACCGGATGAACAGTTAAAATTTGAGATCGCCCAGGAACTGGGATTAGATGAAAAAGTATTGCAGAAAGGCTGGAAAAGCCTTACTTCCAAGGAAAGCGGCCGCATTGGAGGGATGATCACCGGCCGGAAACGGCAATTAAAAGAGGAAGCATTGAAAGAAAGCTGAAAATCCAGTATACTGATACCAGAATGTAGGAAAAGCTGGTGATCAGAATGAAACTATATGTTCTGATCCGGATTTGATCCAAGAAGGTACAGGTAGCAGGATGAAATATGCAGTGATCTGTTTTACAGAACGAGGCGCCTGGGTTTGCAGGCGTCTTTTTCATAAATTAAAAGAAACGGGCGAAGAATGTGAAGCGATTATTCCCAAGCGTTTCTTAAGGGAAGAGTGGAAAAAAGAAGGACTGAAAGAACGGGAAGAAGAGTCTTTATCCCAATGGACAGGCAAGATGTTTGCAGAAAAGCGTGCAATGATCTTTGTAAGCGCCACAGGTATTGCAGTGCGGGCTATTGCGCCATGGATCAGGGATAAGATGACTGATCCGCCGGTAGTTACAGTGGATGAAGGAGCGCAGTTTGTGATCCCCTTGCTATCAGGGCATGTAGGCGGGGCCAATGAACTTGCAAGGCACATTGCAGACTGGCTGGAGGCAGTGCCTGTGATCACGACAGCAACGGATGTAAATGGGAAGTTTGCGGTAGATCTGTTTGCATCTGCCTATCATATGACGATCACAGACCGGAAAGAAGCGAAGAACATATCAGCAGCAGTATTAGAAGGAAAGCAGATCGGTGTTTTCAGTGATCTTCCAATAAAAAAATTGCCAGACGGCTTTGTGATGGATAGATGGTGTGAAGAAAATATTTGTATCACAGTAAAGGATCCTTCTTTTCCGGAAAAAAAAGCTTCTTATTTGCGTCTTGTTCCCAGGGCGGTTGTCCTTGGTGTTGGGTGCCGCAGGGGAACAGATCCGGAATTTATGAAAGAAAAAGTTTTTGCCTTATTAAAAGAACATAGGATCGATCCGGCCGCTGTGAAAGCTATTGCTTCTGTAGATGTAAAACAGGATGAACCTGCGGTATTAGACTTAAAACAGCTATTTGACGGAGAATGTTTACATCAACCCTGTGAGCAGCGTTTCTATACGCCAGAGCAGTTAAATCAGGTTCCAGGCGATTTTAAAGAGTCTGCCTTTGTAAAAAAACAGATCGGGGTAGGAAATGTATGTGAACGGTCGGCCTGCGCAGCAGGTGGGAAATTGTTGGTTGAAAAACAGGCAGGCGATGGGATCACTTTAGCTGCTGCACTGGAATGGCAGGGTGAACTTGATTTTTCAAAAGGGTTTGGAACGACTGTGCGGGGGAAGGAATGTTTATGGGACCGAAATACTCAGTTTTATATTTTAAAGAAAATTTAATGCAAAGAAAGAACCAGATGAATGACAGGCTGCAGAAAATGTTGTTGAAGAAGTATGCTTTGACCAAAAATCAACGTTATCTTGCCTGATTAGAGCAGCAGTCCCAGATGCATATTTCCACCATAGACAGTCTGGCTTATGATCTGTTTAAACGGTTTGGAACCGATGTTGGTTTTGGAAGAGATCTGAGCATTAAAAATCTGGAAAGGGATAGAAAGTAAGTGAATACAAAGTATGAAAGACCGGAAGAGCTGTGAATGGGAGTCACAGCTCTTCCGGTTCTTATATTGTTATGCAGATAAAAAGATATTAATTCGATAATATCAACGTCCTAAGCCCATCCGTACTTGACGGCCCGTTAAACATATATAATGTATAAGATCCGCCGGTCTTTAACGCTGCTGAAGCTGCTGCAATGGCATTATTGTTGTTAAATGCATTGGTGCGGAATACGTAGATGGAATACCAGCCGGATGCGAAACTGGAGAACGGGGTTACTTCCTGGAAGCGGACGTTGGTGAAGGTGCGGTAGGAATTGCCGCGGTTTTCTAAAGCTACATCAAAAGGCCCAAGGTCCGGGGAAAGGTTGCAGGCACGGATGCAGGCAGTGCCGGATGGTCCGTTGCAGGAAAGGTCGGATATTTCCATCAGATCCAGCCCGGTGCTGGTATTGATGATCGCAACGGTAGAGGCAGAACCGGCACGGATGGTGATCATTTTCTGGATATAGATATAACCGTTAGTGCCGGATACTGTAACCGTCTGGAAGCCGGAGGCTGCCTGTACATAGCTGGTGAGATCCCCGTTATCCAACTGCTCTCCAATGCGCCAGTTTCCTAAAGATACGTTAAATGCCGGATAACCGGAAGAAGCATTTAAAATGCGTACCCGGCCAAGGCTTGAGGAGGTAGTGCAGTTGTAACAGGGGAAACTGATACCTGGGAGAACGGTAATGGAGCCATTAGACGGGAAGAAAGGACGGTATACCGGTATCTGGGAATTCCCCGGCTGTCCCATACCGCCAGATGGACGGTTGTAATTAGGACCATTGTATACAGGTCCGCCCTCTCCTGGATTTGGCAGGGGGATAACAGGAACAGAACTCAGATCATCGCCGAACGAGCCGTTTCCGCCGGAGCCATTATCCATGGGATCATTATTCATGGAACCATCATATACAGGTCCGCCTTCTCCAGGGTCCGGCAGAGGAGTTACAGGAATATCTTCTTCATTTGTCTGAGCTGCTTTTACCATGGAAATGGCTTCAGAAGCAGGATTTAACTTAGAATTAGTCATAAGAACCTCACAATCATTCTTTCCCTATTAGTGTATTCTTAAAAGAAAAAATGGGTGCAGAAAGCCGTAAACAGCCAAACTGGCATTTCAGGGCCGGGGATGTCATATAATAAAAGGAAAAGGCTCCGGGAGAAACGGTATGAGAGAGGACAGAAAACGGGCAGCAGTGGAAGCTCTTGGTCTTCCAAGAGATGTAATACTGGGGGATGTTCTGCTCCATTTTACAGGTCCTTATGAAGTAGTAGCGGAAAATTTCAGGAGCCTTCTTATCTACACAGATACGTATGTGAAAATAAAGGCAGCAGGCTGTATGGTAGTGTTTAAAGGGCTTCATCTGGAGATAGAGACTTATACGGAAGATGCTTTAAAGATCAAGGGACAGATACGATCGGTAGAGTTTGATGATCTGTTATCAGAAAGGAGGGTGGAGGGATGATCCGGTATTTTTTTCGCCTTTTAAAAGGTTATGTAAGAATACAGATCAAAAGCATCAGCCCGGAATATTTTCTGGAACGGTGCAGGATAAACGGGATATTTTTCTGGGAACTGGTATGCTTGAAAAAGGGAGAGTACCAATGTTCCCTTTTTTTAAAGGATTTTTACCGGTTAAGGGGCTGCGCCAGAGGTAAGGGTGTCCGCCTGCGTATCTGCGAACGCCGGGGACTGCCGTTTTTTCTTCAGAGAAACCGGAAACGATGGTATGCGGCAGCAGGTCTTTCCAGTTTTTTCCTTTTGCTCTATATTATGTCTTTGTTCATATGGGATATCCATTTTCAGGGCAATCACCATTATACTGCAGATACGTTGGTGCGCTATCTGGATACACAGGATGTGCGCTATGGGATGAAAAAGAAAAAGATAAACTGTGAGGAGCTGGAAGCTGGGATGAGGGAAGCGTTTCCTCAGATCACCTGGGTATCGGCCAGAGTATCCGGCACCAGGCTGGTGATCCAGATCAAGGAAAATAAGATCATACAGGCTAAAACAACGGTGAAGGAAGATCCCTGTGATCTGGTTTCAGATGTAACTGGCACGATCACCTATATCATGGTGCGCCAGGGAATTCCTAAAGTGAAAAAAGGAGAAGAGATCCAGCAGGGACAGGTCCTTGTCAGTGGCCGTGTTCCTGTGATCGGGGATGATGAGCAGGAGATATCTGCTTTTTATGTGCAGTCACAGGGGGAGATACTGGCAGAAACAGTAGAAACTTATGAAAAAGAACTGCCTCTGACCCGGGACGTGCGTTATCCTACAGGAAGGAAACGCTATGGTCTGCGCCTGATCGCAGGTCCCTTTTCCTTTTCATTTCTTATGCCTGAATGTTTGATCCCTGAATTGGGGAAAAATGGAAATAAAGAAAACTGGGATTACACCGCAGATATGATCCAGTTAAAGCTGTTTTCAAATTTTTATCTGCCGCTTTTTGTGGGAAAGATAGCAGGGGAATATATGACGGTTTACGAGAAAGGTTATACAAAAGAAGAGCTGGAACAGACAGCTTCAGAAACAAATCGGCAATTTGTTGAAAAATTAAGGGAAAAAGGGGTACAAATTCTTGAAAATAATGATAAAATAGAAAAGAATATATCTGGTTACAGGATCAGCGGAACGCTAAAGGTAATAGAGCCTGCGGCAGTCAGCGTCCCTGTTTCTAAAACTCAAGGAGATTAAACAGACGGATGAGTGTAATTGAAACCATGATCGACATTCCGGCAGAACATGAGAGAAATGTCTGCGGGCAGTTCGATGCATATTTAAAGAAAATAGAACGGACCCTTCATGTGACCATGATCGCCAGGGACGGCGAGATCAAGCTGATTGGTCCGGAAAAGACCATTGGTCAGGCAAAAAGCGTATTTAATAACCTGATCCAGCTTTCCATGCGGGGGAATACTATTACCGAGCAGAATGTGGACTATGCCCTGTCTCTTTCCTTTACAGAAAATGATGACCAGATCTTGGAGATCGATAAGGACATTATCTGCCGTACCATTATGGGAAAGCCGGTAAAGCCAAAGACTTTAGGCCAGAAGCATTATGTGGACTCCATCCGCAAGAAGATGATCGTATTCGGCATTGGACCGGCTGGTACCGGTAAGACCTATCTTGCCATGGCTATGGCCATCCAGGCTTTTAAAAACGGGGAAGTAGGCCGTATCATCCTTACAAGACCTGCGATTGAGGCAGGAGAAAAGTTAGGTTTTCTTCCAGGTGACTTACAGAGTAAGATCGACCCTTATCTGCGCCCGTTATATGATGCCTTATATCAGATCATGGGAGCGGAAAGTTATCAGCATAATTCCGAAAAGGGTCTTATTGAGGTAGCACCTCTTGCATACATGAGAGGACGTACCCTGGACAATGCATATATCATCCTGGATGAGGCACAGAATACCACACCAGCCCAGATGAAGATGTTCTTAACAAGAATTGGTTTTGGCTCCAAGGTCATCATCACCGGAGACCAGACCCAGAAAGACCTTCCTTCCGGCGCAACTTCCGGTCTGGATACAGCTTTAAAAGTCCTTAAAAACATTGACGATATTGGTTTCTGCTATCTGACCAGTTCTGACGTAGTCCGTCATCCTCTGGTACAGAAGATCGTCAAGGCATATGATGATTATGAGAAGAAAACAGCGTCAAAGACCGCCAGAGGGGAAAGAAAAACTCCGGCAGTGAAAAATACACGAAAGGGGAATAATCGGTAATGACAGTTTCCATTGAGTATGAAGCAGAGAAAAAACTGGATCTTCCCTATGAGAAGATCATAAAGGAGATCGTAGAGGCGTCTCTTGATTTTGAAAAATGCCCTTATGAGGCAGAGGTGAATGTGATTCTGACAGACAATGATGCCATCCAGGCCATCAATAAAGAGTACCGTCAGATCGATGCGCCTACGGATGTGTTGTCTTTTCCAATGGTTGATTATGAGAAACCTTCTGATTTTGACCATGTGGAAGATGCAGTGGAAGATTATTTCAATCCGGAAACAGGAGAACTGATGTTGGGGGACATCGTGATCTCTGTAGACAAGGTGGAGGAACAGGCTGAAAAGTACGGTCATTCCCAGACAAGGGAATTAGCATTTTTAGTAGCGCACAGTATGCTTCATTTATGTGGATATGACCACATGGTAGATGAAGAGCGGCTGGTTATGGAAGACCGTCAGAGACAGATACTGGACACAAGGGGGTACACCAGATGAAAAAAGGGAGCAGAAGTAAAAAGGCAGTACGAAGGAAAATGATGTTAGGAACGATCCTTTGCATAGCGGCGCTGTGCGCAGGATGCGGGAAGAAAGCGTCAGAAGAAGCAGCACAGACGCAGGTTCCCACAACACAGGAAACAACCACTCAGGCAGCCACTTCTGCTCCCGAAATCCTGATCCAGTCGGATGAGGAACAAAAGGAAGAAACGAAAGATTTGCCGGACTATAACTTACCAGAAGAACGGGAAGAAAAAGACGGCATGATCCGAAGCTTCCTTACAGGTCAGATGGTACCGGTAGAACAGGCAAACCGCCGTCCTATCGCTATCATGATGAGCAATGACAAAGAGGCAAGACCTCAGTACGGTATGAACCGGGCCGGTGTGGTCTATGAGGCACCGGTGGAAGCGGAAATGAACCGCTATATGGCAGTGATCGAGAATTATGATGATCTGGACCGCATTGGTTCAGTGAGAAGCTGCCGTACCTATTATACTTATTTTGCAAGAGAGTTTGATGCGATCTATGCCCATTTTGGCCAGAGTACCTTTGCAAAGCCTTATCTTAATAATGTGGATAATATCAATGGTCTGGATGCTATTGGAAATACTACGTATTACAGAAGCAAGGATAAACATTCTCCTCACAATGCCTACACAAGCGGAGACCGTCTGAAAAAGGCAATTGCGACTTTAGGCTATAGTACAGAGTATGATGAGTCTTATACGGGGCATTATCTTTTTGCTAGAGATGGTGTGGAGATCTCCTTAGATGGAAAAACAGGCGTGATAGATGCTGCCCATGCAAAACCTGGATATACTATGAACAAGCCGGATTTTGTGTATGACAGCAGTGATGGCCTGTATCACAGATACCAGTATGGGGATGTACACCGCGGAAGTGAAGGCCCTGTAGCAGTGAAAAATGTGATCTTCCAGTACTGCCAGAGCGGTTTCTATGCCTCTACCCAGTATCTGAACATCAATGTACATACCGGTGAATATGGGTATTATATCACAGACGGAAAAGCCATCCCTATCACCTGGGAGAAGGACGGGGAATTTGGTGTGACCCATTATTACGATCATGACCACAATGAGATCGTATTAAATCAGGGAAAGACCTGGGTCTGCATCATCCCTACTAAAGACTTTGATAAGTCTGAAATTAAATAAAAAACGTGGCGATACACGTTTTAAGTAATAAACATGGAGCACAGTAGAAGATAAATGAAAGCAGTACAGGGAAAAAAGAAAAATAAGGCAGCAAATTTCGTAATACAGGGAAGTATCCTGGCTATGGCCGGTATCCTGGTGCGTATTATCGGTATGCTTTACCGTATGCCTTTAAATGATATTATCGGAAAGCAGGGAAATGGATATTATACATCTGCGTATAATGTATACAACATTCTTCTGATCCTTTCCTCTTACAGTATGCCGGTGGCTATCTCAAAAATGATATCCGCAAGGCTTGCAAAAGGAGAATATGAGAACTGCCGCCGCATCTTAAAGGCAGGCCTTCTCTATGCAACAGTTACCGGCGGACTTGCAGCCATTATTCTTTGGTTTGGTTCTGACTTCTTTGCAGGACTGATCAAGACGCCTTATTCCAGTTACGCCTTAAAAACACTGGCACCTACCATCTGGATCATGGCGTATCTGGGAGTTTTAAGAGGTTATTTCCAGGGAACAGGAACCATGATCCCTACTGCGGTTTCACAGATCTTAGAGCAGATCGTTAATGCCATTGTCAGCGTAGTTGCAGCGGGACTTTTATTCCACGTAGGAGAAGGGATGAATGCGGCCCAGGGAGCAAAGAATTATTCTTATGCGTTAGGTGCTGCAGGCGGAACCATTGGTACAGGTGCAGGCGCTCTTACTGCATTTATCTTCTTTATCTTCCTGACAGCAAAAAGCGGTCGTTCTGTTTTAAAACAGCGTATTGCGACAGAGGAGTTATCAGAAGAAGCAGCGAAATATGCAAGAAGAAAGCGGACACGATATAGAAAACTGATCTATGCCCTGACGATCACAGTACTCCCTATTGTAGTCAGCAGCGGTATTTATAATTGTTCCAATGTAGTGGACAACTTCCTCTTTGGACAGGGAATGGACAAGTTAGGATACAGCGGGGAAGAGATCGCTGTATTCTGGGGAGCTTTAGGACAGTATCAGCTGTTATTTAATATTCCGGTAGCTGTTTCTAATGCCCTTTCCTCCTCTCTGATCCCGTCTCTTACAAGAGCGGTATCTGCAGGAGACAGGGAACAGACTTTAAAAAGGATCGCAGCAGCAGTACGTTTCTCTATGCTGATCTCTATCCCGGCAGCAGTAGGTATTGCGGTTTTAGCAGATCCTGTGTGCAATCTGCTGTTTATCAGCGAAGATAACAGTCTTTTAATTAAGCTGACTATGGCAGGTTCTCTTGCGGTTGTATTCTTCTCTCTGTCCACAGTGACCAATGCAGTGCTTCAGGGATTAAACCGTATGGAAGTGCCGGTACGCCATGCAGCTGTTTCTCTGGTGATCCATGTGGCAGTGCTTTGGGTACTTCTTATGGTATTCCATATGGGTATTTATGGTGTTGTATTTGCAAACATTGTATTCGCCTTTGTAATGTGCGTTTTAAATGCCCGTACTATTGCAAAGCATGCAAGATATCGTCAGGAGTATAAGAAAACATTTGTACTTCCGGCGATCAGCGCCTGCGTTATGGGCGGGGCAGCCTGGGGTGTATACAAGGTTCTTACCTTTATCCTTCCGGCAGCGCTTCTAAGAGGACGTTCCGGCAGAGCGATCGTGGTATTCCCGGCAGTGGCAGTAGCAGCTGCTGTTTATGCAGTACTTTTAGTGGGACTTAAGGCAATTGATGAAGAAGAACTGCGGGATATGCCTATGGGAACAAAAATGATCCGCATTTTAAAGAAAGTAAGATTACTGTAAATGGTATTGCAAACAGTGCCAGGACATGTTTAAAATGGTCTATTATGGCAGATACTATTTCTGAAAAGGTCAGTAAATGAACGTATATGACTTGATACAGGAGGTAGTATCCATGAAACATTTTTTATTTGCCCTGGGACTGTTCAGTATATCAGCTGTAGTATCGGTTCTTGTGATCTACGGGGCGGCACGTTACCAGATGAGGGAAGAAGCGCCGGTACCTAATACAGTGATCGAAACAGAAAGTGTGAATGAAATGGAAGGAAGGGCAGCTGCCAACCAGGAGAGCATTACTCCGGTAAGTTCCCGGTATTTTCTCGTCAGTGAGTCCGGTTTCCTTCTTGTATTTTGCAGTGATAAAAGCACCGTCTGTCTGTACACCCATATTCCGGTAACTGATTTTCCGGAAAGTGAAAGAGCCCGACTGATGGAAGGCATCTGGTTTTCAGATATGATGGACGTATACCATTATCTGGAGTCGTATACAAGTTAAAACAGGAGTTAAAAAATATGAAGAAAAGAGTAGGAATTATTGGCGGTGGCGCGTCCGGGCTGGTGGCTGCTATAGGAGCAGCCCGAAACGGGGCGGAAGTGACTGTTATAGAACATATGGACCGCGTGGGAAAAAAGATCCTTTCTACAGGCAACGGCAGGTGTAATCTTACCAATTACAAAATGGAAGAAGACTGCTACCGCTGCGGCAGGAAGGATTTTCCTATGCAGGTAATAAGGGGCTTTGATGTAAAAGAGACGCTGGATCTCTTTATGGGACTGGGGATCGTTCCAAAAGACAGAAACGGTTATGTTTATCCTAATTCCGACCAGGCTGCTTCTGTTTTAGATGTGCTAAGGACAGAATTAGAGAGACTAAAAGTCCGTATCCTCCTTTCCTGTCAGATCGAAAAGATCGAAAAAAAGAAAAACGGTGGCTTTCTTGTACATACAGATCAGGGAAAGGTAGAAACAGATGCCCTGATCCTTGCGGCTGGTTCCAAAGCAGCGCCTTCTACAGGCTCAGATGGCAGTGGTTACGAATATGCCAGACAGTTAGGACATTCTGTGATCAAGCCACTTCCGGCTCTGGTCCAGCTTCGCTGTCAGGGAAATTTATACAAACAGATGGCAGGGATCCGCACGGAAGCAGAAGTGAGATTGCAGGCAGACGGTATTACCCTGGCAAGTGACAGAGGAGAGCTGCAGATCACAGATTACGGTCTTTCCGGTATTCCTATCTTCCAGGTAAGCCGTTATGCCGCAAGGGCGTTAGATGAAAAGAAAAAGGTAAGAGTTTATGTGGACTTTATGCCGGGCTGGGATGATAATGAAAGTTTCCGGCTTTTAAAGAAAAGAGCCCTTTTGCTGGCTTACAAACCGGCAGAAGAACTATTTACAGGAATGTTAAACCGCAAACTTGCCCAGGCTCTTTTGAAACTGGCAGGCATTGATCCAAATACGTCCTGTGGCTCTTTAACTGGAAAACAGTTGGAAAAGATCCGCAAAGAATTAAAAGAATATGAAGCAGTTGTCATGTCTGTTAATCCTTTTGCCAATGCCCAGGTGTGCTGCGGCGGTGTAGATGCTAATGAGGTGGATGGAACTACTATGGAGTCAAAGATCTGTCCGGGGCTTTATCTGGCAGGGGAGATCCTGGATGTGGATGGTATCTGCGGTGGCTACAATCTTCAGTTTGCCTGGTCCAGCGGCATGATCGCAGGAAGATGTGCAGCGGGAAATGCCGAGAAGAAGAGTATAGAGAAGAAAAGCATAGAAAAGAAAAATATAGAAAAAAAGAGAAACATAAATAAGAAACCGATGGAAAAGAAACCTGTTAAAAAGTACGCAGAGAAGAAATATACACAGAAAACCAGGAGGACTGCAAGAACATGATACGTATCAGTCAGTTAAAAATGCCTCTGGGACATACCAGAAAGGACCTGCTTTTAAAGGCGGCAAAAGAACTTCGTATCCAGCCTGAGATGATAAAAGAAGTAGAACTGATCAAACAGTCTGTGGACGCAAGAAAAAAGCCGGAGATCCATTATAGTTATATTGTAGATATTGCTTTAAAAAGCGGTGGCAGAAAAGAAGAGGAGCGCATTGTAAAAAAGAAAAAGGACAGAAATATTACAGTTCATGAGGAAAAGCCCTATTCTCTTCCTGAATGTGGAAATGAGCCTTTAAAATATCCTCCTGTGATCATTGGAATGGGACCTGCAGGACTGTTTTGTGGCCTTGCCCTTGCAAGAAAGGGATACCGTCCCATCCTTTTAGAACGGGGAGAAGATGTAGATACCAGAACAGAGCGGGTGGCAAAATTCTGGAAAACGGGAGAGTTGAACCCTTCATCTAACGTACAGTTTGGAGAAGGTGGTGCAGGTACTTTCTCCGACGGAAAGCTGAACACCCTTGTAAAAGATACCTTTGGAAGGAACAGGGAAGTTTTACGTATCCTGACAGAGTTTGGAGCAGACCCGTCCATCTGCTATGCCAATAAACCTCATATTGGAACGGATGTGTTAAGCCATATTGTAAAATCTATCCGAAAAGAGATCGAAAGCCTGGGAGGACAGGTCCGTTTCTTAAGCCAGGTAACAGATTTTGAGATAACAGAAGGGAAACTGACGGCGGTTACTGTAAATAATACAGAACGGATCCCGGTACAGGCAGCAGTTGCAGCGATCGGCCACAGCGCCAGAGATACCTTTGAAACTCTTTATGGAAAACAGGTATCCATGGAAGCAAAGCCATTTGCTGTAGGTTTCCGTATCCAGCATCCACAGACCATGATCAATGAAAGCCAGTATGGAATGGCAGAATGCAAAGAATTAGGACCTGCAAGCTATAAGCTGACAGCACAGACTTCTTATGGAAGAGGTGTGTATTCTTTCTGTATGTGCCCCGGCGGCTATGTAGTTAATGCTTCTTCTGAGGAGAAACGTCTGGCAGTAAATGGAATGAGCTATCATGACAGAGCAGGGGAGAATGCCAACAGTGCTCTGATTGTCACAGTAAATCCTGAGGATTTTTCTCACGATATTAAAGGCCGGGAAGAGGTACATCCTCTGGCAGGTATTCATTTCCAGAGAGAGCTTGAGGAAAAGGCATATGAGGCAGGAAATGGAAAAATACCGGTTCAGCTGTATGGAGATTTTAAAGACGGAAAAATCTCAGAAAAATTTGGCAAAGTTCACCCGGCTTTCTGCGGAGAATATCAATTTGCAGACCTGAGAAAAATCCTCACAAACGAACTTTCTGAAGCATTCATAGAGGGAATGGAAAGTTTTGGCAAAAAGATCAAAGGATTTGACCGCCCGGATGCAATTTTAGCAGGTGTGGAAAGCCGTACCTCCTCTCCTGTGCGTATTCCAAGAGGAGAGACATTAGAAAGTTCTGTCAGGGGTTTATATCCCTGCGGGGAAGGCGCCGGATATGCAGGCGGTATTACTTCCGCAGCTATGGATGGTCTTAAGGTAGCGGAAGAACTGATCAGAAGATACAAATTGACGGAGTAATAAAATTGGTGTAAGATAGTGGAAAAGTCCAGTCCTGCGCTGATTTATGTGATAAGATGTGTTGCAAGCTTGCTTGCAGAAACAGCTTATTGCAGAAATCAGCATATGCTTGACAAAGCATGCTTCTTGGTTTCATGGAACATGAAGCCAAGAAGATAGGCAGGACGAAACCTATGCAGAAGGGAGCTGACAGAAGATACCTATGGAAGCTACAAAACGTAACAGTTTAAAAGATAAAAAAAGAATTGTAATAAAAATCGGTTCCTCTTCCCTGACCCATCCGGAAACGGGAGAACTGAATTTAACAAAGATTGAGAAGCTGATCCGTGTGCTCAGCGACCTGAGGGGCGAAGGCAAAGAGGTAGTCCTTGTTTCTTCCGGTGCTATTGCAGCAGGCAGACAGGCTTTTGGACATCATAAAAGACCGGACAGTTTAGCGGAAAAACAGGCTTTTGCAGCAGTAGGACAGGCCAGACTGATGATGGTCTACCAGAAACTTTGCAGTGAGTATAACCAGACAGCGGCCCAGGTCCTTTTGACAAAGGATACCATGGTCAATGACAGTTCCCGCTATAACGCGCAGAACACCTTTGATGAACTGCTGCGTTTAGGTGCAATCCCTGTTGTAAATGAAAATGATACGGTATCTACCTCTGAGATCCCTTATGTGGACAGTTTCGGTGATAACGACCGCCTTTCTGCTATTGTTGCAGCTCTCATCGGAGCAGACCTTCTGATCCTGCTTTCTGATATTGACGGCCTTTATACCGATGATCCAAGAAGCAATCCGGACGCTAAATTTATCAGTCTGGTGCCGGAGATCAGCCAGAAGTACTTAAATATGGGAAAAGAGACTTCCGGAAGCAGTGTGGGAACCGGCGGAATGTCAGCAAAACTGGCAGCAGCCCGCATTGCCACAGACAGCGGAGCTGATATGGTGATCGCCAATGGTGACCAGGTAGATGTGATCATGGAGATTATGAGTGGAAAAGAAAAGGGAACTTTATTTTTAGCTCATCCTAATCTGGACTTTGATCTGATGCATTATCTGAATAACGAGTATTAAAATGCTGTGGCAGAACTACAGCAATATCATTAAGGAGTAAAATTATGGACTCAAGCAAGATCGACAGAATTAACGAACTTTATCATAAATCCCAGTCTGTAGGCCTTACAGAGGAGGAAAAAACCGAGCAGGCAGCTTTAAAAAAGGAATATCTGGCTGCCATCCGTGCGAATTTAAGAAGCAGTTTAAATAATATCTCTATTAAAGAGAAAGATGGTTCTATTACAGACCTGGGCAAAAAATACGGTGGCATCAAGGAAGCATAAGCAGTATAAAAAAATCCGAGAGTATATTTATAGCCAGAAGGAGAGATGGTTATGACACTGGAAGAGATCGGAAACCGCGCAAAAGCTGTTTCCAGAACATTAAATAACTTAGGTTCAAGAGAGAAAAATATAGGACTGGAAGAAGCAGCCAGAGCCCTGTTAGAGGGAGAAGATGAGATCCTGGCAGCGAACCAGGCAGATTATGAAAAAGCAGAAAGTTCCGGCATGAGCAAAGGCATGTTAGACCGTCTGGCTTTAAATCCGGGACGGATCCAGTCTATGGCAGACGGCCTTTTAAAAGTAGCTGCCTTAGATGATCCGGTAGGAGAAGTGATCTCCATGAAACTGCGTCCAAATGGGTTAAAGATCGGCCAGAAGAGGGTGCCTTTAGGTGTCATTGCCATGATCTATGAGGCCCGTCCTAATGTAACAGCGGACGCTTTCGGCCTCTGCTTTAAATCTGGAAATGCAGTGATCTTAAAAGGCGGCAGCGATGCCATTGAGTCTAATAAAGCGATCGCAAAATGGCTGCGCACTGGTCTTACCAGAGCCGGACTTCCAGAGGATGCCCTGCAGCTGATTGAAGATACCAGCAGAGAGACTACAAAAGAACTGATGCGTTTAAACCGCTATGTGGATGTGCTGATCCCAAGAGGCGGCGCAGGACTGATCCGTTCGGTAGTGGAAAACAGCACCGTTCCTGTGATCGAGACAGGTACTGGAAACTGCCATATTTTTGTAGATGAGACGGCTGATTTTAATATGGCATTAGATATTATCTATAACGCAAAAACACAGCGCATTGGTGTATGCAATGCCTGCGAGTCCCTGATCGTCCACAGAAAGATTGCGGACCAGTTCCTTCCACTTCTTAAAAAGCGTCTGGCAGAAAAAGAGGTAGAAGTAAGAGCAGACGAGGCAGCCAGAGCGGTTGTACCGGAATTTACTCCTGCAACAGAAGAAGACTGGGGTACAGAATATCTGGACTATATCTTATCTTTAAAGATTGTAGACTCTGTAGAAGAGGCCATTGAACATATCAATAAATACAATACCGGACATTCTGAGTCTATTATCACATCGGATTATTTTAATGCCCAGAAGTTCTTAGACGAAGTAGATGCTGCAGCAGTGTATGTAAATGCATCCACCCGTTTTACAGACGGAGAAGAATTCGGCTTCGGGGCAGAGATCGGTATCAGTACCCAGAAGCTTCACGCCAGAGGCCCTATGGGCTTAAAAGAACTGACTACCACCAAGTATATCATCTATGGTGATGGCCAGATCCGTTAGGTATAGAAAAGAAAGAAGAGGAAACCACCAACATGTCAGAAGAAGAAAAGAAAGGCCGCAATCGGAGAAATTCCGAGGAAGAGCCGCAGGAGGAGACCAGTCTGGGAAAAGAGATCTTAAGCTGGCTTCAGATCATTGTGGCTGCGGTAGTCATTGCTTTTGTTTTAAATAATTTTGTCATTGCCAACAGCCGCATCCCAACCGGATCCATGGAAAATACCATTATGTCCCACAGCCGTGTGATCGGCTCCAGATTGTCTTATATAAAAGATGATCCGGAAAGAGGAGATATTGTGATCTTCCGTTACCCGGACAATGAAAAAGTATATTATGTAAAGAGAGTCATTGGACTTCCGGGAGAGACCGTTGAGGTGAAGGATGGAAAGGTCTATATCAATGGTTCTGATACACCTCTTGATGAGCCTTATCTGCCGGAGCCAATGGAAGGTTCCTACGGACCTTATGAAGTGCCGGAGGGCTGTTATTTCATGATGGGCGACAACCGGAATAATTCCCTGGATGCCCGTTTCTGGGATAATAAATTCGTTGCCAAGAACAAGATCGTGGCAAAAGTGCTGTTCTGTTATTATCCATTTAACAGGATAGGAAAAGTAAACTAATTACAGAAAGCAAAGATACAACTGGCTGGGTGATATTCTGCCCGGCCTGCTTGTGTGTTTTAGATAAAGAAGATTTTTAGATAATTGAAAGGTGAATTTAAAGGAGATCTATATGGAAAATAAGACCCCATTTATGACGGAGATACCGGAACAGGAACCACAGCGTCAGCAGTATTTTATGGCTCACGCAAAGGAACAGTTACACATTTTAGAAGAAAACCTGGGCAGACCTCTTACCTGCTGTATTAATACCTTTGGCTGCCAGATGAATGCAAGAGACTCTGAAAAACTGTTAGGTATCTTAGAGACCATTGGCTACCAGGCAGTAGAAACAGAGGATGCAGACTTTGTTCTTTATAATACCTGTACAGTCCGTGAAAATGCAAATCTGCGTGTTTACGGAAGACTGGGCCAGTTAGGTGCCAGAAAGAAAAAACATCCACACATGATGATCGCTCTCTGTGGCTGCATGATGCAGGAAAAGGAGGTAGTAGAAAAGATCAAAAAGACTTACCGTTTTGTTGATCTTATTTTCGGAACCCATAACATTTTCAAGCTGGCAGAATTAGTAAGCCTGTGTCTGGAAGAGCGTTTAGAGGAACTGGAAGCCCAGGGCCGGGAAGACAAGAAGCCAAAGCACAAAATGGTAGTGGATGTATGGAAAGATACAGACCAGATCGTAGAAGACCTGCCGGTAGAGCGAAAGTATTCCTTTAAATCCGGTGTCAATATCATGTTTGGCTGCAATAATTTCTGCAGCTACTGCATCGTACCATATGTACGTGGCCGTGAAAGAAGCCGCAGACCAGGTGAGATCATTGGTGAGATCAAAAATCTGGTGGAAGACGGCGTAGTAGAAGTTATGCTGTTAGGTCAGAATGTAAACTCCTACGGAAAAGGACTGGATGAGCCTTTAAACTTTGCTGAACTTCTGGAAGAAGTAGAAAAGATCGAGGGACTGGAGCGCATCCGTTTCATGACCTCTCATCCAAAGGATCTTTCTGATGAACTGATCGAAGTGATGGCAAAATCAAAGAAGATCTGCCGCCATCTCCATCTGCCTTTACAGTCCGGTAGCAGCCGTATTTTAAAGGCCATGAACCGCCGTTATACAAAGGAACAGTATCTGGCACTGGCTGAGAAGATCAAAACAGCTATTCCGGACATTTCATTGACAACGGATATTATTGTAGGTTTCCCGGGAGAAACAGAGGAAGACTTTCAGGAGACCTTAGACGTAGTAAGAAAAGTACGCTTTGACAGCGCCTTTACCTTTATTTATTCCAAACGTACCGGTACACCGGCAGCTGCTATGGAAAACCAGGTACCGGAAGATGTGGTAAAGAACCGTTTTGACCGCCTGTTAAAGGAAGTTCAGGATATTTCTGCTGAAGTCTGTGGAAGAGATGTACACACCGTTCAGACTGTCCTGGTAGAGGAAGTAAACGACCATTCACCGGAACTTGTAACTGGAAGAATGTCAAATAATACCATTGTACATTTCCCTGGAGATGCATCTCTCATTGGAAAGCTGGTAGATGTATACTTAGAGGAAAGCAAGGGCTTTTATTATATGGGACGGCTGAACCAGTAATCTGATGACCCGCCCATACCTGTATTTTTACAATTATGACAGACAAACGGACAGATAGAAAGGTTACAGTTTGGCCATGGGTTGGTTTGTATGAACTGTAACAGATGGACAGATACACATAGAAGAGAGGAACACCATTGGAAATCGATTATTCACAGCTGTCTCCCATGATGCAGCATTATATGGAGACAAAAAAAGAGTACCCGGACTGTATCTTATTTTACCGCCTGGGGGATTTTTACGAAATGTTCTTTGATGACGCACTGAAAGCATCCAAAGAACTGGAGATCACACTGACAGGTAAGGAATGTGGTTTAAAAGAACGTGCGCCTATGTGCGGCGTACCTTTTCACGCGGTAGACTCCTATCTTTACCGCCTGGTACAAAAGGGCTATAAAGTTGCTATTGCAGAGCAGATGGAAGATCCCAAGCTGGCAAAAGGACTGGTAAAACGAGAGGTGATCCGTGTGGTAACACCGGGAACCATTACCAGTGCCCAGGCTTTGGACGAGACAAAAAATAACTACCTGATGGGCATTGTATATCTGGACAGCCGTTATGGTATTTCCACAGCGGATATCAGTACCGGTGAGTTCCTGGTAACAGAGGTGGAGTCAGACCGGGAATTATTTGACGAGATCAATAAATTTTCTCCCTCTGAGATCATCTGCAACAATGCCTTTTATGTATCCGGTGTAGATCTTGACGAGTTAAAGAACCGGTATCAGGTGGCGATCTCTGCTCTGGACAGTCATTTCTTTTCAGATGAGTCCTGCAAAAAGGTATTAAAAGAACATTTTAAAGTAGGTTCCTTAAGCGGACTGGGACTGGATGATTATCCTACCGGTGTGATCGCAGCAGGTGCTGTGATGGAGTATATGTATGAGACCCAGAAGAGTACCCTGGAGCACATTACAACCATAACCCCATATTCTACCGGCCAGTACATGGTCATTGACACTTCTACCAGAAGAAACCTGGAATTGGTGGAGACTATGCGTGAAAAGCAGAAGAGAGGAACTCTTTTGTGGGTGCTGGATAAGACCAAGACAGCTATGGGAGCCAGACTTCTGCGCAATTATATTGAGCAGCCTCTGATCCACAAGAATGAGATCCTGCGCCGTCAGGATGCAGTGGAAGAACTGAATATGAATTATATTTCCAGAGAAGAAATCTGCGAATACTTAAATCCGGTGTACGATCTGGAGCGCCTCATCGGCCGTATCAGCTATAAAACAGCCAATCCAAGGGATCTTCTGGCATTTAAGACTTCCCTGGAAATGCTTCCTTATATCAAAAAGCTGTTAGGAGAGTTTCAGTCAGATCTTTTAAAGGAATTAGAGTCAGAATTAGACCCATTAGAGGATATTTATGAGCTGATCGGAAAAGCCATTGTAGACGATCCGCCTATTACCATCCGTGAGGGCGGCATGATCCGAGAAGGCTATGATGAAGAGGCAGACCGCCTGCGCCATGCAAAGACAGAGGGCAAGACCTGGCTTGGTGAACTGGAAAACAGGGAAAAAGAAAAGACCGGCATTAAGAATTTAAAGGTCAAATTCAACAAGGTATTTGGCTATTACTTTGAAGTCACCAACTCCTTTAAAGATATGGTTCCTGATTATTTTGTAAGAAAACAGACCCTGACCAATGCAGAGCGTTTTACAACAGATGAGTTAAAGCAGTTAGAAGACGTGATCATGGGAGCTGAGGAAAAGCTGGTATCTTTGGAATACGATCTGTTCTGTCAGGTCCGTGACTCCATTGCAGCCCAGGTAGTGCGGATTCAGAAGACTGCAAAAGCCATTGCAGGTATTGATGTATTCTGCTCCTTATCTTCCGTTGCAACCAGACGGAACTATGTAAAACCTTCTATTAATGAAAAAGGCGTCATCCAGATCAAAAACGGCCGTCATCCGGTGGTAGAGCAGATGATGCGGGATGACCTGTTTGTGGCAAATGATACTTTCCTGGATAATGGAAAGAACCGCCTTTCTATTATCACCGGCCCTAACATGGCAGGTAAGTCTACCTATATGAGACAGACGGCCCTCATCGTGCTGATGGCCCAGCTGGGAAGTTTTGTACCGGCCCAGGAGGCAAATATCGGTATCTGCGACCGTATCTTTACCAGAGTAGGCGCTTCTGATGACCTTGCAAGCGGCCAGAGTACCTTTATGGTGGAGATGACCGAGGTTGCCAATATCCTGCGAAATGCCACCAGAAACAGCCTGTTAGTCTTAGATGAGATCGGCCGTGGAACCAGTACCTTTGACGGTCTTTCTATTGCATGGGCCGTAGTAGAACATATCAGCAATACAAAGCTGTTAGGCGCAAAAACCTTATTTGCCACCCATTACCATGAACTGACAGAGTTAGAGGGAACCATTGCCGGAGTAAAGAATTATTGCATCGCTGTAAAAGAACAGGGAGATGATATCGTATTCCTGCGCAAGATCGTCCGTGGCGGCGCTGACAAGAGCTATGGTATCCAGGTAGCAAAGTTGGCAGGTGTTCCGGACTCTGTTATTTCCAGAGCAAAAGAGATCGCCAGTGAGCTGACGGAAAATGATATTACAGCAAAGGCAAAGGAGATCGCCGCAGTCAGCGCCAATGTGGTACAGCACAAGGCAGTTCCAAAGCCGGATGAGGTAGATATGCAGCAGATGTCTTTCTTTGATACTGTAAAAGATGATGATATCATCAAGGAGCTGGACGGACTGGAACTGTCTACCATGACACCGATTGATGCCATGAATACCTTATACCGCCTTCAGACCAGGCTTAAGAACCGTTGGAAGGAGAATTTATGAATTTCCATATATTAACATTATTCCCTGATATGGTGGAAAATGGTTTAAAGACCAGTATCACCGGCCGAGCTATTGAAAGCGGCGCCATTTCCGTAGAGGCAGTGGATATCCGGGATTATACAACTGACAAGCACAGACATGTAGATGATGCCCCTTATGGGGGCGGCGCCGGAATGGTGATCCAGCCGGCACCTGTGTGTGATGCATACGAGGCTCTTTGTAAAAAACTGGGAAAACGTCCAAGAGTGATCTATATGACTCCCCAGGGTCGTGTGTTTAACCAGTCTATTGCCCAGGATCTGGCAAAAGAAGAAGATCTGGTGTTTTTATGCGGACATTATGAAGGTATTGATGAGAGAGCCCTGGAGCTGATCCAGGCAGAATATCTGTCAGCAGGTGATTTTGTCCTTACAGGAGGCGAGCTTCCTTCTATGGTGATGATCGACTGTATTTCCCGTCTGGTACCTGGGGTGCTGGGAAATGGGGATTCTGCAGAGATAGAGTCCTTCTATGATAATCTGCTGGAATATCCCCAGTATACCAGACCAGAGGTTTATGAGGGGAAAACAGTTCCAGAAGTCCTTCTTTCCGGACACCACAAAAATATTGAGAGCTGGCGCAGGGAGCAGTCCATCCGCAGGACTCTGGAAAGACGGCCGGATCTGTTAGAAGATGCATCCCTTACATTAAAGGAGCAGAAGTTTTTAGACAGTCTTTTAAAAGAGCAGGGAGAGAGCCAGTTAAAAGAGTTAGAACAGCTGGTAAGAGAAGCAGTAAAAAGCGATGAAACTCCTGGAAGCGACCGGGAATATTACCAGCAGATGAAGAAAGTAAAAAAACTTCTCAATGAAAAAAAGGCTACCTTACAGGAACTGAAAGGCTATTATAAGGTTCTTGGAGCGTTAAAACAGGAAATATAAGTTATATTAAGATTTAAGGAGATTGTGAGAAATGGACCCATCAGGCAATACGATTGTCCTGCGTATCATTATTATTGTTATTTTACTGGCGTTATCTGCGTATTTTTCCTCTGCGGAAACAGCACTTACCATGGTAAATAAGATCCGTATGCGTACCCTTGCTGACGACGGAAACAAGGCGGCGGCCTGTGTTTTAAAACTTCATGAAAATAAAAGCAAGATGTTAAGTGCCATCCTCATTGGAAATAATGTGGTAAACCTGTCCACTTCCTCTATTATGACCATTCTGGCAGCTGATATTTTCGGAAATGCAGCTGTTGGTATTGCTACCGGTGTGCTTACGATCCTGATCCTGATCTTTGGTGAGATTACACCAAAGACCATGGCTTCCTTAGAGGCTGACAAGATCGCAATGAAAAGTGCAGGAAACATTTATCTTTTAATGACGATCCTTACACCTGTGATCTGGGCGGTCAATAAGATGTCAGGCTGCATCCTTCGTCTGCTCCATGTGGATCCCAATAAAAAGACGGATGTCATGACAGAAGACGAGCTTCGTACCATTGTGGCAGTGGGTCATGAAAAGGGAGTTATCGAGACAGATGAAAAGAATATGATCAATAATGTGTTTGATCTGGATGATTCTGTTGCAGGGGATATTATGGTTCCCCGTGTAAACATGACTTTTATTGATATAGATGCCAATTACGAAGAACTGATGGAGAAATTCCGTAAGACCCGGTATACACGTTTTCCGGTCTACCAGGACAGCAAGGATAATGTGGTAGGTATTGTAAATATTAAAGATCTTTTGCTTGAAGATGAGGCAGAAAACTTTTCTATTAAAGATCATTTAAGAAAGCCGCTGTATACCTTTGAAGCTAAAAAAGTTTCAGAGCTGATGCTGGAAATGCGGAAAACTTCCAATAATATTGCAGTAGTTTTAGATGAATACGGAACCACAGCAGGCCTGATCACATTAGAAGACATCTTGGAAGAGATCGTAGGCGATATCCGTGATGAATATGATGCTGACGAGGAAAAGGATTTTGTAAAACTGGGTCACGGCGTTTATCTGGTAGACGGTGCCATGAGCCTGGATGATGTAAATGACAGACTGGGACTTTCCCTGTATTCTGAGGATTACGACTCCATTGGCGGTCTTATGATAGAAAAATTAGACCATATCCCGGTCCAGGGAGAAGTAGTGACAGTAGGAAATATCCGTCTGTCCGCCCACAGGGTCAATGGAAACCGTATTAAGAAGGTCTGTATCCAGATTTTAAAGACAGATGGAAAATCCGGGAAAGAAGAAGGAAAAAACAGCGAAAAACAGTAAAAAAACGTAGAAAAGTGCTTGCATTTAGCAGGAAACTATGATAATATCAATTCGTTGTGACAAGAATAGATGGTCCTCTGCTACTGAAGTATTATGAACGGGATTTTATGATACAGAGTATTAAGAACATCCAATAGATGAAGGAGGTTCACACCATGAACGAAATTATTAAGAATATCGAAGCAGCACAGTTAAAAGAGAACGTACCTAGCTTTAATGTTGGTGATACTGTAAAGGTATACAACAAGATCAAAGAGGGTAACCGCGAAAGAATCCAGATCTTTGAAGGAACTGTTATCAAGAGACAGAACGGCGGAGCTAGAGAGACTTTCACAGTAAGAAAGAATTCCAACGGTATCGGCGTTGAGAAGACCTGGCCATTACATTCCCCAAGCGTTGACAACGTAGAAGTTGTTCGTAAGGGTAAAGTAAGAAGAGCAAAACTGAACTACTTAAGAGACAGAGTAGGTAAGGCTGCTAAGGTAAAAGAGTTAGTTAAATAATTGAAGTAAGAATGATCAAAAAGGGGCAATGAAAATTGCCCCTTTTTAGCTCGTAATGTACTCTCGGAATCTTTTTGTACTTGATTTTGCGAGAAGATTTTTTGTCAGTTGTGCCCAAATTTTTGAGGCGTACGCGGTGCGTACGTTGATAAAATTCGGGTGCGACTGGCGGAAAATCGGCCGCAAAGGCAAGTGCATGAAAGACTCCGAGAGTACATCATATAAGACAGGTTGCAGACAGGTTTATTTTTCGGGGGTAACAGTGGATTTCTATATTAATGATGATACAGCCTGGCTGCGAAAAGCTGTAGGCTGGGTAGTGAATATTGTGGTAGCCATCGCCTGCGGCTGGTTTTTAGTTTATGGATTTGGAGAGCAGATCCTTATATCCGGCAATTCCATGCAGCCCCAGTTAAGTGCCCGGGATGTGGTCCTTATGAACCGTATCACCTATGTAACAAGAGATCCGGGACGCTTTGATGTGGTGGTATTTAAGAGGGAAGACGGAAAGAAAAATGTAAAACGTATTATCGGTCTTCCGGGAGAGACGGTGCAGATCAAAGATGGTCTTGTATATATTAACGGGGAAGCTTTAAAAGAAGATAAAATGGGGGAAGTATCCCTGGCAGGAAGAGCGGCAGAACCGGTGCGTTTGGGAGAAAAGGAATATTTTCTTTTAGGAGACAACCGCAGCAGCAGTGAGGACAGCCGTTTTCCAAATATTGGAAATGTAAAAAGAGAACAGATACTGGGCAAAGTGTGGTTTCGCATGCTTCCGCTGCTGAAGCTGGGCTTTGTATCGTAAAGGAGTTAAATAGTATGAATATACAGTGGTATCCAGGTCATATGACCAAGGCAAGAAGGGCAATGCAGGAAGATATCAAGCTCATCGACTTAGTGATCGAGCTGGTGGATGCCAGAGTCCCTTTTTCCAGCCGTAACCCGGATATTGATAAACTTGCAGCAGGAAAGGCAAGAATGGTCCTGTTAAATAAGGCAGATCTGGCAGATGAGGCAGAGACCCGTAAGTGGGCTCAGATGTTTGAAGACATGGGGATCCATGTAGTAAAGATCGATGCCCGTAACAAGGGAACCTTAAAGCAGGTACAGGCTGCCCAGCAGGAAGCATGTAAGGAAAAGATTGAAAGAGACAGACGCAGAGGTATTTTAAACCGCCCGATCCGTACCATGGTAGTAGGTATCCCTAACGTAGGAAAGTCTACTTTTATCAATTCCTTTGCAGGAAAAGCCTGCGCAAAAACAGGAAATAAGCCTGGTGTTACCAAGGGTAACCAGTGGATCCGTTTAAATAAGACTTTGGAGCTGTTAGATACCCCTGGTATCTTATGGCCACGTTTTGAGGACCAGCAGGTAGGTCTGCACCTGGCTCTCATTGGTTCTATTAATGATCAGATCTTAAATAAGGACGAACTGGCTTGTGAACTGATCAGCCTTTTGGAAAAAGATTATCCACAGGTGGTAAAAGACCGCTTTGGCATTGAAAATGTGGAAGAGGACCGTGTGAAAGTATTAGAAGAGATCGCAAGAAGCCGTGCCTGCCTGATGAAAGGTGGGGAATTAGATCTTGCGAGAGCTTCTGCATTGCTTTTAGATGATTTCCGCGCAGGCAAATTAGGCCGTATCAGCCTGGAAAAGGCAGAGGATTACAAAGACAGGATCAAGGTGAAATAAATGGCCAGAGAGTTAAAAGGGGAAAAACTGGAAAAAGAGCTTTTAAGGCTGGAAGAAATGAAAGCCTATGAAAAAGAAAATGCCCAGTATGAGCTGATCTGTGGTATTGACGAAGCCGGAAGAGGACCTTTAGCAGGTCCGGTAGCAGCAGGAGCTGTTATCCTTCCAAAGGACTGTCAGATCTTATATCTGAATGACTCTAAAAAGCTTTCTGAAAAGCGCAGGGAAGAGTTATTCTTGGAGATCAAGGAAAAGGCTCTTGCCTGGAGTGTAGGAATTGCCACACCGCAGCGCATCGATGAAATCAATATCCTGCAGGCTACCTATGAGGCTATGCGTGAGGCAATCAAAGGACTTGGCGTACAGCCGGGACTTTTGTTAAATGACGCTGTGACCATTCCCGGGATTGAAATTCCTCAGATCCCTATTGTAAAAGGCGACGCAAAAAGTGTATCTATTGCAGCAGCCAGCATTTTAGCCAAAGTTACCAGGGACCATATGATGATGGAATATGATGAGATCTATCCAGGCTATGGCTTTGGAAAACACAAAGGATATGGCACAAAAGCACATATCGAGGCATTAAAGACACTTGGCCCATGTCCTATCCACAGAGGAAGCTTTATCGGCCATTTTGTTGAAGTATAGGGGAAAATATAAAAGATTTGATGAATAAAAGAAAAATTGGCAGCCGTTACGAAGAAGCAGCGGCTGCTTTTTTGCAAAAACAGGGATTTCGCATTTTAGGGAAAAACTTCCGCTGCAGACAGGGGGAGATCGATCTGGTGTGCAGGGAAGGAAAAGAACTGGTATTTACAGAGGTAAAATACAGGTCCGATGCATCCTGCGGTTCACCTTTTGAGGCAGTAGATTTTCGCAAGCAGGAGAAAATACGGCGCACAGCCCTGTTTTATCTGTGCCGCTACGGCTATCCGGAAAATACGCCCTGCCGTTTTGATGTGGTGGGAATAACCGGAAGTAATATACAGCTGATGCGAAATGCTTTTTAAACAAAGTATCCTTGTAAAGTATCTTTATATTGATTTATATAGAAAAGAGGCAGACAGATGATCCCATGGAACTATAAAAATGAGAAGAATATATTTATACAAAGGGAAGAAAATGGGGTTCCCTATCTTTCTTTTGCTGCCTTGGAAGAGACAGGCCTTGTGGTAAATGGATTTTCCACCCGTTTAGGAGGGGCAAGCAAGGGAAAATATGCTACTATGAACTTTGCCTGGAATAAAGGAGATGATCCGGCTGATGTGCTGGAAAACTACACCCGTATGGCAAAGGCATTGGGAGTTGACAGGGACCGTATGGTGGCATCCCAGCAGACCCATACCACCAATGTGCGCCTTGTGACAGAAGAAGACGCTGGAAAAGGTGTAGTGAGAGAACGGGATTACACAGATGTGGACGGACTGATCACCAATGTGCCTGATCTTACACTGGCAACCTTTTATGCAGACTGTGTGCCTTTGTATTTTGTGGATCCGAAACATAAAGCCATCGGCCTTTCCCATTCCGGTTGGCGGGGCACTGTAAACAGAATGGGACAATGTACCATAGATGCCATGAAAAAAGCCTTTGGAACCAGCCCTAAGGATCTGATCACCTGCATCGGGCCAAGCATCTGCCAGGACTGTTTTGAAGTAGGAGAAGAAGTGGCAGAGGCATTTATGGAAAGTTTTAAGCCGGAGTGGCACAATGAGATCATTGCCCCTGGAAAACGTCCGGACAAATACCAATTAGATCTGTGGCGGGCCAATGAGATCATTTTTATGGAAGCCGGGGTAAAGCCGGAAAATATCCACACTACCAATATCTGCACCATGTGCAACCATGAATATCTCTTTTCCCACCGTAAAGTTGGAAATGAAAGAGGCAATATGGGTGCTTTTCTGTGCCTTAGGTGATGTATTTTTTAAGGAAATGTCCTGGAATACTTGACCCTTATCGTGGAAAATGGTATAAAACAATAGGATAAAGGACTATTATTAGGACTATTAGGACCATTATAGGACAAAGGAGTATGCTTTCATGGCTAATAATTTTGTATTCAATGACTCTCTTCCAGTAGCACCTTTAAAGTTAGCTGCACTGGAAAGCTGCAAGGACTTTGCATCTAAGGTAGATTCTCACATCGTTCAGTTCCGCCGCAACGATATGGAGGAATTAAAGCGCCGCAAGGCAGATCTGCATTATCGCGGTTATGATGTGGACTCTTATCTGTTGGATTTTGAGTGCCCGAGATTTGGTACCGGTGAGGCAAAGGCAGTGATCAATGAGTCTGTCAGAGGTACAGACATTTTTGTAATGGCAGATGTAATGAACTACAGCATTCCTTACACTGTTTGCGGCTACACCAATCACATGTCACCAGATGACCATTTCCAGGATATGAAGCGTGTGATCGGTTCCTGCGTGGCAACTGCGCACCGTGTAAATGTAGTTATGCCTTTCTTGTATGAAAGCCGTCAGCATAAGAGAAGCAAACGTGAATCCTTAGACTGTGCTATGGCATTAGAAGAGTTGATCCAGATGGGCGTTGAAAACATTATTACTTTTGATGCTCATGACCCAAGAGTACAGAATGCCATCCCGCTGTACGGATTTGACAACTTCATGCCAACTTATCAGTTTGTAAAGACACTGTTTACTCATGATAAGACCACTCAGATCGACAAAGATCATCTGATGATCATCAGCCCGGATGAAGGCGCTATGAACCGTGCTGTATACCTGGCAAACAACCTGGGAGTTGATATGGGTATGTTCTATAAACGCCGTGACTACTCCAAGGTAGTAAACGGACGTAACCCGATCGTTGCACATGAATTCCTTGGTTCTTCTGTAGAAGGAAAGACCGTTCTTATCATCGACGATATGATCTCCTCCGGTGAGAGCATGTTAGACACCTGTAAGGAATTAAAGGAGAGAAAGGCAGCAAAGGCGATCGTATGCTGCACCTTTGGTCTGTTCACCAATGGTCTTGAGAAGTTTGACGAATATTATGAAAAGGGATATCTGGACTATGTAATTACCACCAACTTAAATTACCGTCCAAAAGAACTTTTCGACCGCAAGTGGTATCTGGAAGCTGATATGAGCAAGTACACTGCAGCAATCATCAACTCCTTAAACCACGACCGTTCCATCAGCGCATCCCTGTCTCCAACAGACAAGATCCAGAAGCTGGTACAGAGACGCCACAATGGGGAGATCTAACGACCCATCTGCGACAGCAGGCAGTGGAGCGCGATAGCGCGGGGGTCGTGAGTGTATATACTAGCAATCATCATGCCGCAAAACAGAGGGTAAATCTGCTTTGCGGCATTTTCGTGCTGTAAATCTGGTTTACAAAACTTTCTAAAATTGTTATGATGTAATGAGCGAAGGGAAAAATAAGCGACGCCGAAAGGTGGCATTTATTTTTCACGAGCCATTAACGAAGGTTCTGCCTGCGACAGCAGGCAGTGGAGCGCGTCAGTGCGTGAACCTAAGTGAACTAACGAAATACACAGAGGTTATATGAATATGAATAAAAAACTGGAAGGACATCCGATCTCAAAAGTAGATCCGGGTTCCATTGGAGAGGAACTGGAGCTGGAGCCGGGAGACAGGGTCCTTACCATCAACGGAAATCCCGTTGAAGACATTTTTGACTACGAATACTATGTAAACAGCCCGTCTATGACCATGGTGGTGCGAAAGGCCAACGGGGAAGAATGGGAACTGGATATAGAAAATGATTATGAAGATCTGGGACTGACTTTTGAAAACGGTCTGATGAGCGATTACCGTTCCTGCAGCAACAAATGTATTTTCTGCTTTATCGACCAGATGCCGCCGGGAATGAGAGAGACCCTTTATTTCAAAGATGATGATACCCGTTTATCGTTCCTTCAGGGAAATTATGTTACACTGACCAACTTAAAAGATAAAGATGTAGAGCGTATCATCCGCTTCAAACTGGCGCCCATCAACATTTCCGTACAGACGACCAATCCGGAACTGCGGTGTATGATGCTGCACAACCGGTTTGCGGGACGGGCCTTAAAGATCATTGACCGCTTATATGAAGCGGAAACTCCTATGAACGGCCAGATCGTTCTCTGCAAGGGAGTAAATGACGGGGCAGAGCTGGAACGTTCCATCAGTGACCTGTCCAAATATGCCCCTGTTATGCAGAGCGTTTCCGTAGTTCCTGTAGGACTTTCCAAATACAGAGACGGCTTATATCCATTAGAGCCTTTTACAAAAGAAGACGCCTGCGCTACTATTGATATGATCGAACGGTGGCAGAAGAAGATCTACGCAGAACACGGGATCCATTTTATCCATGCCAGCGATGAGTTTTATACACTGGCAGAAAGGGAACTGCCGGAGGAAGAACGCTATGACGGCTATATCCAGCTGGAAAATGGCGTGGGAATGCTGCGTCTTATGGCTACAGAGGTAGCAGATGCCTTAGACAAGGTAGAAGGAAATGACGAACCGGGACTGGTATCCCTTGCAACCGGCCGTCTTCCTTATCCTTATATGGAAAAATATGCTGGATGGATCCGGAAAAAATTCCCAAACAGGACCATCAACATTTATCCCATCCGGAATGATTTTTTTGGGGAGCGTATTACGGTTTCAGGTCTGATCACTGCAAAAGACCTGATCGCCCAGCTGAAGGATAAAAATCTGGGAGAATATCTCCTTCTTCCTATTAATATGTTCCGTATCGGTGAAACTGTATTCTTAGATGACTTAACAGCAGAAGATGTAGAAAAGGCTTTACAAGTTAAGATACGTATAGTAAAATCAGACGGGCAAGATTTTGTCCACGCTATCCTTGATCCATCTTCAGAGCCGGAGCCTGAACCAAAGGAAGAAGGGCTTCCTGGAGAAGAATATGGTTATGAAGGCTATGAGTTAGATGAGATATGGGAAGATGAGGATGAGTATATAGAGGACGATGAAACAGAAAGTGAAAGATAATAAGGTCGTCGGCAGCTGTGAATGCTGCGGAAACTATGTATATGATGAAGAAAATGAATACTATGTCTGCGAAGTAGATTTAGATGAGGACGATATGGTGCGCTTCTTAAAAGGAGATGTGAGAGCCTGCCCTTATTACCAGTCAGATGACGAGTATAAGATCGTGCGCAAACAGATATAGTGGTGATAAAGCGCAGGCAAAGCATGGCGCTTGACAAAGTAAGGAGGAAAACAATTGAGTAAACCGGTAGTGGCCATTGTAGGAAGGCCAAACGTTGGAAAATCCACCCTGTTCAATGTAATTGCAGGGGATACTATTTCCATTGTAAAAGATACACCAGGTGTTACCAGAGACAGAATTTATGCAGACTGTACCTGGCTGAACATGAACTTTACACTGATCGATACAGGTGGTATTGAGCCTGACAGCAGCGATATCATTCTTTCACAGATGAGAGAGCAGGCGGAGATCGCGATTGCTACTGCAGACGTGATCGTATTTATCGTAGATGTACGTCAGGGTCTGGTAGACGCTGACTCGAAGGTAGCAGATATGCTGCGCAAGTCCCACAAGCCAGTGATCCTGGCTGTAAACAAGGTAGACAGCCTTGCAAAATTCGGCAATGATGTATATGAATTCTATAATTTAGGTATCGGTGATCCGATCCCCGTATCCGGTGCTTCCCGTTTAGGTATCGGCGATCTGTTAGATGAGGTAGTAAAACATTTCGATGCTTCCCAGATGGAAGAAGAGGAAGATGACCGTCCAAGGATCGCAGTAGTAGGAAAACCAAATGTGGGTAAATCTTCTCTTATCAATAAGCTGTTAGGTGAGAACCGTGTGATCGTTTCCAATATTGCAGGAACCACCAGAGATGCAGTAGATACAGAGATCATCCACAATGGTGTTCCCTATGTATTTATTGATACAGCAGGACTGCGCCGTAAGAATAAGATCAAAGAAGACCTGGAGCGCTACAGTATCATCCGTACTGTAACAGCAGTAGACCGTGCGGATGTAGTCATTATTGTAATTGATGCAAAAGAGGGCATCACAGAGCAGGATGCAAAGATCGCAGGTATTGCCCATGAACGTGGAAAAGGTATCATTGTTGCTGTAAACAAGTGGGATGCCATTGAAAAGAATGACAAGACCATTTATCAGTATACCAATAAGTTAAAAGAAACTCTCTCTTTTATGCCATATGCAGAGTATATCTTTATCTCAGCAGAAACAGGCCAGAGACTTCCAAAACTGTTTGAACTGATCGATGCAGTGCGCCAGAACCAGAATATGCGTGTAGCTACCGGTGTGTTAAATGAGATCGTATCCGAGGCAGTTGCCATGCAGCAGCCACCGTCTGACAAGGGTAAGCGCTTAAAGATCTACTATGTGACCCAGGTCGCTGTAAAGCCGCCTACATTTGTAGTCTTTGTAAACGACAAGGAACTGATGCATTTCTCTTATACCAGATATATAGAGAACCAGATCCGCAATGCCTTTGGTTTCAGAGGTACATCTTTAAAATTCATTATCCGCGAGCGGAAAGATAAGGATAAATAGTTAATAAATAGACAATGTAGATCAGCAGGGCCTGCTGCACACAGCTTTTAAAAACAGCTGGCGCAGCAGTCCCTGAATTGCGTTTTGGTTGCAAAAGCAAATGTGCGTATTACACGGACAAATATCTATGCTAAAAAGTGTAAAAACATGTGAAAACGCAAAAAATAAAATGTGATAAAATTACATAAGGGGTATGAAAATGGAACGTCTTGTATGTTTGGCAGTGGGGTATCTGTTTGGTATCTTCCAGACTGGTTATATTTATGGAAGGGTCCACGGGATCGACATCCGCAAATACGGAAGCGGAAATTCCGGCAGTACCAATGCGCTGCGTGTAATGGGAAAGAAAGCAGGCCTTACTGTATTTTTGGGAGATTTCTTAAAAACAGTGATCCCCTGTATGGCAGTGCGCTTTGTTTTTAAAGACCAGCCGGACTATGCATATGTGTATATGCTTTATATTGGTTTAGGAGTTATCTTAGGACATAATTATCCTTTTTATCTGCATTTTAAAGGCGGAAAAGGAATTGCGGCAACAGCCGGTATCATTTTCTCAATTGACTGGAGACTGACTGTTTTATGTCTGGCGGTATTTGTACTGATCGTGGCTGTAACACGTTATGTTTCTTTAGGTTCCCTGGTGGTTTCTGTGATCCTTCTGGCATGGAATATCTACATGGGAAGATGCGGAGCTTACAGTTTAAGCGCTATTTCTTCTATAGAATATAGCGCAGTGACAGCAGTGATCGCTGCTATGGCATTCTGGCGGCACAGGGCAAATATCGTCCGTCTGATCCATGGAAATGAAAATAAGATCGGCGCAAAAAAATCATAAAAAATGGCAAAGGATGGTGGGGTTATGGCATCAGTTGGAGTAATCGGATCAGGAACATGGGGAACAGCACTGGCGATCCTTTTAAACGGAAATGGTCATAAAGTGCAGCTCTGGTCAGCAGTTCCCGCAGAAGTGGAAAGTTTATCAGTAAACAGAAAGCATCCCAATTTAGGAGATACGCCAATACCGGAAGCAATTGAGATCACCGGTGACTTAAAGGCGGCTATGAAGGACAAAGATCTGTTGGTCCTGTCCGTGCCATCTGTCTACGTGAGACAGACAGCAGCAAAAATGAAACCATGGTTAAAACCAGGTCAGATCGTTACAAATGTAGCAAAGGGAATTGAAGAGGCAACTTTAAAAACTCTTTCAGAGGTCGTTGAAGAAGAACTTCCAGAAGCAGAGGTAACCGTCCTTTCCGGACCGAGCCATGCAGAAGAAGTGAGCAGAGGTCTTCCTACCACCTGTGTAGCAGGCGCTCACAGCAAGGCAGCAGCAGAATATGTGCAGAGTTTATTTATGAGTCCTGTATTCCGCGTATACACGAGTCCGGATATGTTAGGCATTGAGCTGGGCGGAGCATTAAAGAATGTCATTGCCCTGGCGGCAGGCACGGCAGATGGTTTAGGATGTGGGGATAACACAAAGGCAGCCCTGATCACCAGAGGTATTGCAGAGATCACCCGTTTAGGAACGGTTATGGGCGGAAAGCCGGAGACCTTCTCAGGACTGACTGGTATCGGCGATCTGATCGTTACCTGTGCCAGCATGCACAGCCGTAATCGCAGGGCAGGTATCCTCATCGGCAAAGGCTATACCATGGATGAGGCAATGAAAGAAGTAAAGATGGTAGTGGAAGGCGTTTATTCTGCAAAGGCAGCTTTAAAGCTGGCAGAAAAATACCATGTGACCATGCCCATCGTAGAACAGGTGAATGAAGTTTTATTTGATGGCAAGTCTGCAAAAGATGCCCTGGCAGAGCTGATGCTGCGGGATAAGAGGATGGAAAATACCTGTCTTGTCTGGGATAAGGAATAACTCCCATAACTACAGGTTATGAAACAACCTATCCTTCTCATATTTTTTTATAAAAAGGTATTGACAAGGCAATAGTCAGTTTTTATAATGTAAAAAGTTTAAGAACAAATGTATCTGTATGAAAGACATATCAGATACAGTCATGTGAGGAGGAAACTATTATGAAAAAAAGATTCTTAAGCGCTGGTTTAGCAGTAGTTATGGCAGCATCTTTAACCGCATGCGGCGGCTCTGACTCCGCATCTACCACAGCAGCAGCTGCTGGTGAAAGCAAGGCAGAGGGAGAAAGCGCAGCAGCAGGCGAAAGCAGTGCAGCAGCAGATGGCGCTGTATTTAAAATCGGTGGCATCGGCCCTGTAACCGGTGGTGCAGCAGTTTATGGTCTGGCTGTACAGCATGGTGCAGAAGTTGCTGTTAAGGAGATCAACGAGGCTGGCGGTATCAATGGCGCACAGATCGAATTCCAGTTCCAGGATGATGAGCATGACGCAGAGAAGTCTGTTAATGCTTACAATACTTTAAAAGACTGGGGCATGCAGGCTCTGGTAGGAACTACTACCTCCGCTCCATGTATCGCAGTTGCTGATAAGACCGCAGCTGATAATATGTTCCAGATCACTCCATCCGGTTCCGCAGTAGAGTGTGCCGCAAATCCAAACGTATTCCGTGTATGCTATTCTGACCCGGCTCAGGGTACTGCATCTGCTAAGTACATTGGTGAGCACAAACTGGCAAGCAAGGTTGCTGTAATCTATGACAGCTCTGATGTATACTCTAGCGGTATCTATGAGAAGTTTGCTCAGGAAGCTCCAAACCAGGGCCTTGAAGTTGTTGACGCAGAAGCATTTACCGCAGACAGCAACAAGGATTTCTCTACTCAGTTACAGAAAGCAAAAGAGTCCGGCGCAGAGCTGGTATTCTTACCAATCTACTATACAGAGGCTTCTCTGATCTTACAGCAGGCTAATACCATGGGCTATGCTCCACAGTTCTTCGGATGCGATGGTATGGATGGTATCTTACAGGTTGAGAACTTTGATGTAAAGCTGGCAGAAGGACTGATGCTGTTAACTCCATTTGCTGCAGATGCTACCGATGATCTGACAGTAAACTTTGTAAAGAGCTACGAAGAAGCATATGGCGAGACTCCAATCCAGTTCGCTGCAGATGCTTATGATGCAGTTTACATCATCAAGGCTGCTATGGAAGAAGCAAATGTAACTCCTGATATGTCCGCAAGTGATATCTGCGACGCTATGGAAGGCGTTATGACCCAGATCAAGGTAGACGGTCTGACCGGTTCCAACATGAGCTGGACTGAAGACGGCGAGCCTGAGAAGGATCCTAAGGCTGTTCAGGTTGTAGACGGCGCTTACAAGGCAATGGAATAATCAATTTCAGAAGGTTTAAAATCTGATCAATAACCCAAAGGAGGGTTGTCGTTAAGACAACCCTCTTGGTTTTATAGGGGAATTTAAACTTTCAATATTTAATGAAGAGGTGTATGTATGAGCTTTATCAACTATTTGATCAATGGCGTCAGCCTGGGCAGTGTATATGCGATCATCGCACTGGGATATACCATGGTTTATGGTATTGCGAAGATGCTGAATTTCGCTCACGGTGATATTATTATGATAGGAAGCTATGTTGTGTTCGTCACAGTCAGCTCCATGGGGCTTCCGCCTATGTTAGGCGTCCTGCTGGCAGTAGCAGCATGCACATTGTTAGGTGTTGTCATTGAGCGGGTGGCATATAAGCCATTACGTAGTGCGTCACCTCTTGCTGTACTGATCACAGCCATCGGTGTCAGCTACCTGCTCCAGAACGTAGCACTGCTGATCTTTGGCGCGGATACAAAATCATTTACTTCTGTTGTAAAGATCCCGGCATTAAAGCTGGCAGACGGCCAGTTAAATATTACCGGCGAGACCATTGCAACCATTCTTTCCTGTATCGTGATCATGGTATGCCTGATGGCATTTATTAACCGTACAAGAGCAGGACAGGCTATGTTAGCTGTTTCAGAAGATAAGGGTGCGGCAACCTTAATGGGTATCAATGTAAACGGAACCATTGCTTTAACTTTCGCTATCGGTTCTGCACTGGCAGCCATTGCAGGTGTGCTGTTATGCTCCGCTTATCCGTCCTTAACCCCATATACAGGTTCCATGCCAGGTATCAAGGCATTCGTGGCAGCAGTATTTGGCGGTATCGGATCCATCCCAGGCGCTTTTATCGGAGGCGTTCTCTTAGGTGTGATCGAGATCCTTTCCAAGGCGTATATTTCTTCCCAGCTTTCAGATGCCATCGTGTTCTCAGTACTGATCATTGTACTGTTAGTAAAACCCACCGGTATTCTTGGCAAGAAGATCAGTGAGAAAGTGTAGGTGCGGGTATGAAAAGTAAAGCAAAGCAGAAGACATTTATCAACAATATGATCACATATGCCATTGTGGTTGTGGCATATATCGTTGTTCAGATCTTAATGGGCACCGGACATATGTCCAGCCTGATGAAAGGACTTTTAGTTCCTTTCTGTATCTATGTTATTATGGCAGTTTCCTTAAACCTGACAGTAGGTATCCTGGGTGAGTTAAGCCTTGGACACGCAGGTTTTATGTGCGTAGGCGCTTTCGCCGGAGCGTTGTTCTCCAAGTGCATGAAGGGCTCTATGAATCCGACGGTTTCTCTGATCATTGCAGTAATCATCGGAGCGGTAGTAGCAGCTGTTTTCGGTATTCTCATCGGTATCCCGGTACTCCGATTAAAAGGTGACTACCTGGCTATCGTAACTCTGGCGTTTGGTGAGATCATTAAAAATATCATCAATGCTGTATATCTGGGAAGAGATGGTTCCGGCTTCCATATTTCTTTAAAAGACTCCATGTCCTTAAATATGGATGCAGACGGCGAAGTGCTGATCAAGGGTGCCCAGGGTATTACCGGTACACCTCAGGCAGCAACTTTTACCATTGGTGTGATCCTGGTACTGATCACTTTATTTATTGTAATGAACCTGGTCAATTCCCGTACAGGCCGCGCTATCATGGCTATCCGCGATAACCGTATTGCAGCAGAGTCTATTGGTATCAACATCACAAAATATAAACTGATGGCATTCAGTATTTCCGCAGGTCTTGCTGGCGTGGCAGGTGTTCTCTATGCACACAACCTGACAACACTGACCGCTCTGCCAAAGAACTTTGGTTATAACATGTCCATTATGATCCTGGTTTATGTAGTTCTTGGCGGTATCGGAAGCATCCGCGGTTCTGTGATCGCTACCGTTATCCTGTATCTCCTTCCAGAGATGCTCCGAGGACTGAGCAATTACCGTATGCTGATGTACGCCATCGTGCTGATCTTAGCGATGCTGTTTAACTCTGCACCTCAGTTTGTAGTTATTCGTGAGAGAATGTTTGCAGCATTAAAGGGAAATAAGAAACCGGCAAAGGAGGCAAAATAATATGGCATTACTGGAAGTAAAGAATTTAAGTATATCCTTTGGCGGCTTAAAGGCAGTTGATAATTTCCATATCAACATTGAAAAGGGACAGCTGTATGGACTGATCGGACCAAACGGTGCCGGAAAGACCACCATTTTCAACCTTCTTACAGGTGTATATAAGCCAAATGCAGGAAGTATCGTTTTAGACGATGTAAATATTACCGGAAAAAGTACCATTGAGATTAATCAGGCCGGTATTGCAAGAACCTTCCAGAATATCCGTCTTTTCAAGGATATGTCCGTTCTTGATAATGTAAAGGCAGGACTTCACAATCATCATAAATATTCTACAGTAGAAGGTATTTTCCGTCTTCCGAGATATTTTAAGATTGAAAAAGAGATGGACGAAGAGGCCATGAACCTGTTAAAGGTATTTGACCTGGATAAGGAATGTGATTTTAAGGCTTCCAACTTACCTTATGGTAAGCAGAGAAAGTTAGAGATCGCAAGAGCCCTGGCAACAGAGCCAAAGCTCCTTCTGTTAGATGAGCCGGCAGCGGGCATGAACCCTAACGAGACAGCAGAACTGATGGATACCATCCGTTTTGTACGTGACAATTTTAACATGACTGTACTTCTTATTGAGCATGATATGAAGCTGGTAAGCGGTATCTGCGAGAAGCTGACCGTTTTAAACTTCGGACAGGTCTTAAGAGAAGGCGCTACCAGTGATGTACTGCATGATCCGGAAGTTATCAAGGCATATCTGGGTGAATAAGGAGGAGAGATAGTATGGCAATGCTTGAAGTAAAAGACCTGGAAGTATACTATGGTGTGATCCAGGCTTTAAAGGGAATCTCCTTTGATGTAGACCAGGGAGACATTGTAGCGCTGATCGGTGCCAATGGTGCAGGAAAGACCACCACTTTGCATACCATTACCGGCCTGTTAAACGCAAAAGCAGGAAAGATCATTTACGAGGGAAAAGACATTACCCACATTCCGGGCTATAAGCTGGTAAGTATGGGAATTGCCCATGTTCCGGAAGGACGCCGTGTATTTGCGACCCTTTCTGTTTTACAGAACCTGATGATGGGCGCTTATACCCGCAGGGATAAAAATGAGATCGAAGAAACATTAAAGATGATCTATAAACGTTTCCCACGTCTGGAAGAGAGAAAGAATCAGTTAGCAGGAACCTTATCCGGCGGCGAGCAGCAGATGCTTGCTATGGGCCGTGCTCTTATGAGCCATCCGAAGGTAATGGTATTAGATGAGCCGTCTATGGGACTTTCACCTATTTATGTAAATGAGATCTTTGATATTATCCAGCAGATCAACAAAGACGGCACTACGGTCCTTTTAGTAGAGCAGAACGCAAAGAAAGCACTTTCTATTGCTAACAAGGCATATGTTCTGGAAACAGGAACCATTGCCCTTTCCGGCGATGCAAAAGAACTGATGAATAACGACCGTGTAAAGAAGGCTTATTTAAGCGAATAAAGATCATACCCTCTTGCATATGTTATATAAACGTGCAAGGGGGTATTTTTATGGACAATTTTAATGTATACAAGGATATTCAGGCCAGAACAAAGGGAGAGATCTACATCGGTGTGGTGGGACCGGTGCGTACAGGAAAGTCTACCTTTATCAAGCGTTTTATGGAGCTGGCTGTGCTTCCGGCTATGGAAGATGAAAGTCTAAAGGCAGTAAGTACCGATGAACTTCCCCAGAGCGCAGGGGGAAAAACGGTGATGACAACGGAACCGAAATTTATCCCCAAAGAGGCGGTGCAGATCACTTTGGGAGACGGGATCCAGGCGAAAGTGCGCCTCATCGACTGTGTAGGCTATATGGTAGACGGGGCTGCAGGCCATGTGGAAAATGGGGAAGAGCGGATGGTGAAAACGCCCTGGTCTGAAAAAGAAATCCCCTTTACCCAGGCGGCCCAGATCGGCACCAGGAAAGTCATAGGGGATCATTCTACCATTGGCATTGTAGTGACTACGGACGGCTCTGTTGGGGAATTAAAGCGCTCTGCCTATATAGATGCGGAAAAACAGACTGTAGATGAATTGAAAAAGCTGGGGAAGCCATTTATCCTTCTTTTAAATTCTACGAAACCCTATTCAGATGAAACCTTAAAGCTGGCAGAACAGCTGGCAGCTGATTATGGGGTGACAGTTCTTCCCGTCAGCTGCGAGCAGCTGAAAAAAGAAGATATTTTCCATATTCTGGAAAGTGTTTTAAAAGAATTTCCTGTTACGCAACTGGATTTTCATATTCCCAAATGGCTGGAAGTCCTTCCGGCTACCCACTGGCTTAAAACCCAGGTGATCGATATGGCAAGGGAACTTTTAAAGAAAGTCAGCCACATGAAAGATGCAGCTTCTCAGATAAAGACATTTGGCGGCTCATCAGGACCTGTGGAAAAGATCACGATCGAAAAAATGGAAATGGCAGACGGTACCGTATCCTTACAGGTACAGATGGATGACAGCTATTATTATCAGATATTAAGCGACTATGTAGGACTGCCTATAGAAGGTGAGTACCAGCTGATGCAGACTTTAAGCACTTTAGCAGGTATGCAGAAAGAGTATGATAAAGTAAAAGAGGCCCTGGCCCAGGCCAGATTAAAGGGATATGGGGTCATGATGCCTCAGAAAGATGAGATATTATTAGATGAACCGGAAGTGATACGTCATGGAAATAAGTACGGCGTGAAAATGAAGGCCCAGGCGCCCTCTGTAAACCTGATCCGGGCCCAGATCGAGACCGAGATCGCTCCTATTGTGGGAAGCGAGCAGCAGGCAAAGGACCTGATCGCATACATAAAATCCAGTTCCAAAGACAGTGAAGAAGGCATCTGGAATGCCAATATCTTCGGCAAATCCATTGAACAGATCGTAGAAGACGGCATCCAGGCCAAGATCTCCCAGATGACCGATGAGTGCCAGCAGAAATTGCAGGATACACTGCAGAAGATCATTAATGACAGTAATGGGGGGATGATCTGTATTATCATATGACACACCAGGGGACAAAACTCAAAAATCCGATGCAAGCTTGCTTGCAAGAGGATTTTCGAGCTTGGGACCCGGTGGCATATGCGTAGTAAGCGACATTATCAGAAAACTTGTCTAATTTATGCAAAATAACTGAAAAAGTTTGCAAATAAACATGCAAATGTGCTATACTAGAGTCAGCAAAAACGAGACCCTTATAATAACAATAAAAAGGGGCAACAGAGGGGAGAATGCTTATGAAACTGACCTTTATCGGAGCAGACCATGAAGTTACAGGCAGCTGTCATTTTCTGGAAGTAGGAGATACAAAAGTCCTTATTGACTGTGGTATGGAGCAGGGGAACAATCCTTACCAGAATGCGGAACTTCCGGTCAGTTACAGCGACATTGACTACGTATTTCTGACCCACGCCCACATTGACCATGCAGGCATGCTTCCCTGGATCTATGCCAGAGGATTTAAGGGGCAGATCATAACCACCTATGCGACTGCAGACCTGTGTGGCATTATGCTTCGGGACAGTGCCCACATTCAGGAGATGGAGGCAGAGTGGCGCAATCGTAAAGCACGCAGAGCCGGCAAAACAGAGGTAGAAGCCCTTTATACCATGCAGGATGCAGAAGGAGTTCTGGGCCATTTTGAAGGTGTGGCTTATGGACAGAAGTTTAAATTAAACGAAAACATCACCCTGCGTTTTACGGATGTAGGCCATCTTCTTGGTTCAGCCTCTATTGAGATCTGGGCGACAGAAGGGGATGAACAGCGAAAGATCGTCTTTTCCGGTGATATCGGAAACAAGAATAAACCGCTGATCCGGGATCCCCAGTATATTTCTGACGGCGATTATGTAGTGATGGAGTCCACCTATGGAAACCGCTATCACAAAAAGGGCGAAGACCATGTAGTAGGTCTGGCCCGTATCATCCAGCAGACCTTAGACCGCCAGGGCAATGTAGTGATCCCGGCCTTTGCAGTAGGCAGGACCCAGGAACTTCTTTATATGATCCGCCATATTAAGGAAGAAAAGCTGGTTACCGGTCACGATGGCTTCCAGGTATATGTGGATAGCCCGTTGGCAGTAGAAGCTACCCATGTATTTAAGCAGAATATGGTGGAATGCTATGACGAGGAGACAAAGGCGTTGGTAGAACGGGGTATCAACCCAATTGATTTCCCGGGATTAAAGCTTTCCGTTACCAGTGAAGAGTCAAAAAATATCAACTTTGATATGACCCCGAAGGTGATCATTTCCGCAGCAGGTATGTGTGATGCCGGCCGTATCCGCCACCACTTAAAACATAATCTGTGGAGGGAAGAATGCAGTGTGGTATTTGCCGGATACCAGGCAGAAGGAACCTTAGGCCGTCTGCTTCAGGATGGTGCCCCTGCTGTAAAGATCTTTGGTGAAGAGATCGATGTGAAGGCGCATATTGAGACTTTGGATGGTATCAGCGGCCATGCAGACAGAGACGGCCTTCTTACCTGGGCTGCAGCCTTTGAACAAAAGCCCAAATATGTATTTGTAGTACATGGAAATGACGAGTCCTGTGAGTCTCTTACGGATGCTTTAAATACCCAGCTTGGCCTTACAGCAAAAGCACCTTATTCCGGTTCGGAATTTGACCTGATAAAGGGTGTATGGATCAAGGAGACCGAGCCTGTTCCGGTAGAGGCAGAAACTCAGGCAACCAGAAAGGCAACAGGCGTTTACACCAGACTGGTGGATGCAGGACAGATGCTTATGGATGTGATCGCACGCAACCAGGGCGGGGCAAATCAGGATCTGACCCGTTTTACAGAGCAGATATTAGCTCTTTGCGAAAAATGGAACCGATAAACAACAGGAGTACAGAGAAAAATGACAGAAGTAAAGATCTACACAGATGGATCAGCAAGAGGAAATCCAGACGGACCGGGAGGTTATGGAGTGGTCATGCATTATGTGGATAAAAATGGCCAGTTACATGAAAAGACCTTATCTGCAGGTTACAAAAAGACCACCAATAACCGTATGGAGTTAATGGCAGCCATAGCAGGCTTGGAAGCTTTAAATCGCTCCTGTAAGATCGAGCTGTATTCAGACTCGAAATATCTTACAGATGCCTTTAACAAAAACTGGATCAGCGGCTGGATCGCCAAAGGCTGGAACCGGGGCAAAAGCGGACCGGTGAAAAACATTGACCTGTGGAAGCGCCTTTTAAAGGCAAAAGAGCAGCATCAGGTCACATTCATCTGGGTAAAAGGCCATGCCGGACATCCACAGAATGAGCGGTGTGACCAGCTGGCTACTACAGCGGCAGACGGAAATAATTTAATAGAAGATGAGGGCTTATCCTTATGATCCATGGGGCTGTTTCAACACAGCCCCAATTTTTACGCAAATCTTACAAAATATTACTCCTTTCGAATTTGTATTCACAAGCACCTGATTTTGTGGTACTGTATGACTGGAAAACATTACTCTTTATCAGGGATGTGAAAGAATGAAAGACAGAAGGATATGGGTCATCATCGGTTGTATCCTGGTAGTAGGGATCGCCATTACTAGCTATACAAGTTCCGTTGTAAAAAAAGTCCCACAGGAACAGAAAATACAGGTTCTTTCTGAGACCACGGCTGAAACAGCAGTGGATAGTGACTCTGCGCCTTTGCAGGCAGTCCCCCGGGAAGCACAGGCAAAAATGAAAGCAGGTGATCCGGAACAGACAGAGGCAGCGGGTGCCGAGATACGTTCTGAGAAAGAAACAGAAGCCAGGACGGCAGAGGAAACAGAAGAAAGCAATTCCTCAGAAGATCAGGTGCAGGTCCAGGCGGCAGATCCTCCGGATGAAGGTTTGGAGCCGGTTTTACATGATGCAGAACCGGAACAGGAAAGCTATACAGACCGCCTGAGAAACTTAGACAGCCAGATCCAGAAAATGCAGGAACAGGAAACAGACTCCAATGTTTATTCCGCTAAAACTTCTGCAGAAACCCAGTTGAAAATGTGGGATGGGGAATTAAGCACTGTATACAATGCATTATTAGAAGCCCTTCCCCAGGAAGAGGCCCAAAGCCTTGCAAATGAGGAAAGAGACTGGCTGAAAAAAAGAGAGTCAGACGCAGCTGACAGCTCCGGAAAAAGCGGAAACAGTTTAAGTTATGCCTCAAGCATGGTCAATCAGACCAGAGAGAGGGCCTATGAGCTGGCAAAACGGTGTGATGCACTGGCAGAAGAAAATTAAATAGAGATCTGTTACAATGAAAAAATGACTCTGGACATAGTTCCGGAGTCATTTTCTCTTGCTAATTCAGCGCTTATATGGTAAAATTCCGATTATGAGTTTATATACATGGTTTGTTTTAGGAGGGCATTCACAGGCGAAGTCTGTTCTGCCCGGATTTTTGCTGTCCTGAAATATTTACTGAAAAACCCTAAATCAAATTTATATAATGGAGGAAGAAAAAAGTGAAACAACCACAGTACCGCGGAGTGAACGAGCTGCGCCGTATGTTCCTTGAGTTCTTTGAGAGCAAGGGTCATCTGGCTATGAAGAGCTTTTCACTTGTACCGCATAATGATAACAGCCTTCTGCTGATCAACTCCGGTATGGCACCTTTAAAGCCTTACTTTACCGGACAGGAGATCCCGCCAAGAAGAAGAGTGACTACCTGCCAGAAATGTATCCGTACAGGTGATATTGAAAATATTGGAAAGACTGCACGTCACGGTACTTTCTTTGAAATGTTAGGAAACTTCTCTTTCGGTGATTACTTCAAGACAGAAGCGATCCACTGGTCCTGGGAATTCTTAACAGAAGTAGTTGGCTTAGATCCTGATCGTCTGTATCCTTCTATTTATCAGGATGATGATGAAGCATTTGATATCTGGAACAAGGAGATTGGTATTGCACCAGAGAGAATTTTCCGTTTTGGTAAGGAAGACAACTTCTGGGAGCATGGTTCAGGTCCTTGCGGCCCATGTTCTGAGATCTACTACGACAGAGGTGAGAAGTACGGCTGCGGTAAGCCAGGATGTACCGTAGGCTGCGAGTGCGACCGTTACATCGAAGTATGGAACAACGTATTCAGCCAGTTTGATAATGACGGTCATGGCCATTATTCCGAACTGAAGCAGAAGAACATTGATACAGGTATGGGGCTGGAGCGTCTGGCAGTTGTTGTCCAGGATGTAGACTCCCTGTTTACTGTAGATACCAACAAGGCTCTGTTAGACAGAGTATGTGCTCTTTCTAACAAGGAATACCAGAAAGACCATGAGACCGATGTTTCTCTTCGTATTGTTACAGACCATATCAAGTCCTGTACCTTCATGATCTCTGACGGTATCATGCCTTCTAATGAAGGAAGAGGCTATGTTCTGCGCCGTCTGCTGCGTCGTGCGGCACGCCACGGAAGAAAGCTTGGCATCGAAGGCAAGTTCCTTGCAGAGCTTTCCAAGACTGTTATCGAACTTTCCAAGGACGGATATCCGGAACTGGAAGAGAAACAGTCCATGATCTTTAAGGTACTGACGGAAGAAGAAGATAAGTTCAACAAGACCATTGACCAGGGTCTTGCTATCTTAGCTGAAATGGAAGATGCTATGGCAGCTGCCGGTGAGAAGACTCTTTCCGGTGAGAATGCATTTAAGCTGTATGATACTTATGGTTTCCCTGTAGACCTGACCAAGGAGATCCTGGAAGAAAAGGGCTGCACCGTTGATGAAGAAGGCTTCGCAGCAGCTATGAAGGAGCAGAAGGACAAGGCTCGTAAGGCTCGTAAGACTACCAACTACATGGGCGCAGATGTAACTGTATATCAGTCTATTGACGCTGCGATCACCTCTGAGTTTGTAGGATATGATAAATTAGATGTAGACTCCAAGATCTCTGTTCTGACTACAGAAGATGAGATCGTAGAAGCTTTAACAGATGGCCAGAGAGGAACCATTATCGCAGACCAGACCACATTCTACGGAACCATGGGCGGCCAGCAGGGCGATAAGGGTACCATCCACAGTGCAAACGGTGAATTCAAGGTAGAAGAGACCATTCATTTACAGGGCGGAAAGATCGGCCATGTAGGTGTTATGACTAAGGGAATGTTAAGCATTGGCGAGACAGTTACCTTATCTGTATGCCCGAAGAACCGTGCATTAACAAGCAAGAACCACAGTGCTACCCACTTACTGCAGAAGGCACTGCGTACTGTATTAGGAAGCCATGTAGAACAGGCTGGTTCCTATGTAGATGCAGGACGTCTCCGTTTTGATTTTACCCATTTCTCTGCTATGACTCCAGAGGAGATCAAAAAGGTAGAGGATATTGTAAATGAAGAGATCCAGGCTGCGCTTCCAGTTGTAACAGAAGTTATGACTTTAGATGAAGCAAAGAAGACCGGTGCTATGGCACTGTTTGGTGAGAAGTACGGCGAAAAGGTACGCGTTGTAAAGATGGGAGATTTCTCCACAGAGCTTTGCGGTGGTACCCATGTAGCAAATACAAGCACCATCGGATACTTCAAGATCCTTTCTGAGGCAGGTATCGCAGCCGGCGTAAGACGTATTGAGGCTCTTACCTCTGACGGTCTGATGAAGCATTATGCAGAAGTTGAAGCAGAGCTTCACGAAGCAGCTAAGGCAGCTAAGACAACTCCTGCAGCTCTTACAGCTAAGATCCAGTCCCTGTTAGACGAGATCAAGGCATTAAACTCTGAAAATGAGAAGTTAAAGAGCAAAATGGCAAATGACTCCTTAGGCGATGTATTAAGCCAGGTAAAAGAAGTAAATGGCGTTAAGGTACTTGCTTCCAAAGTAGCTGATGTAGATATGAACGGTCTTAGAAATCTGGGTGATCAGTTAAAGGATAAGATCGGTGAAGGTGTGGTTGTGATTGCTTCCGTTATGGACGGAAAAGTAAGTCTGATGGCAACTGCAACAGATGAGGCTCAGAAGAAGGGCGCTCATGCAGGCAACCTGATCAAGGCTATTGCTGGTCTTGTAGGTGGTGGCGGCGGCGGCCGTCCAAACATGGCTCAGGCAGGCGGAAAGAACCCGGCTGGTATTGAAGAAGCCTTAAAGAAAGCCGTAGAAGTAGTAGAAGAACAGACCAAATAAGCCTGTTTGAATAAAAAGTGCAAAAAACGCAGAAAAATATAAAATTTTTCTTGACGTATGGGAATTTTATGCTATAATCATAGCAGTGCTAAAAATACCCAAACAGTTGTATTATGCACAATTACACAACTGGAGGGAGGTTAGGTGTGAGCGATGTCAAACGTAATTGTTAAAGATAACGAGAGCTTAGACAGTGCTTTACGCAGATTTAAAAGAAACTGCGCAAAGGCTGGCATTCAGCAGGAAATTCGTAAAAGAGAGCATTACGAGAAGCCAAGCGTAAGACGTAAGAAAAAGTCTGAAGCTGCTCGTAAGCGTAAGTACAACTAATTCTCGCACGGAATTGGTTCACTTGAAGTAAAATAAATCGGCCGGTCGTCAGGTTTGCCTGATGGACCGGCTGTTTTATTTTTGTATAAAGTTTTGATTTATGCCCCGCCATCTGACGGGGCATGCTTAGCTATTTTACTTCTTTTAAGTCACATCTCGGTGAAGCTACCAGGGAGTAGTTAGTATGATAGATTACAAATCCCGGTGCAGCTCCTGCCACTTTCTTAATGTTCTTCTTCTGGATGTAGTCGATCTCAACCTTATCATTTTCACGGCCTTTGGAATAATAAGCTGCTAAAGCACCAGCTTCTTCAAAGACCCGGTCTGGCAGATCTGCCTGCCCGTTGCTCTTTACGATCGCATGGGAGCCTGGAATACCTTTTGCGTGGAACCACCAGTCGTTGCCGCTTGCCACTTTGAAAGTAAGCTCTTCGTTCTGATAGTTGTTCTTTCCTACGAAAATATCATATCCGTCAGAAGAAATATAATGGAAAGGCTTGCTTGTGATCTTTGGCCGCTTTTCGTTGGCACGGCGTTTCTTCACATAACCAAATTCCATTAATTCTTCCTTGATCTGCACCAGATCATTTTCCTCTAAGGCAATATCAAGGGCAGAACTTACAGACTCCAGATGGTCAACTTCGGCTTTGGTTTCCATGGTCAGCTGGCTTAAGGCTTCATAAGTACGTTTTAATTTATTATACTTGTCAAAATGCTTCTGGGCATTCTCACGGGCTGTCAGCTGCGGGTCTAATGGGATCGTGATCTCTTCATTATCATAATAATTAATACATTTAAAAGATTTTTCCCCACCCTTTAACTCGTAACCATAGGTGTTTAACAGTTCTCCGTAGATCCTGTATTTTTCACGCTTTTCGGTATCTTTTAACTGCTTTAACTGCAGGTCGTATTTTTTGCAGCTGCGCTCTAAGGCAGTCTGAACAATACGGCGCAGGTCAGAAGATTTCTGACGGATACGGGTAATGGTATCTCTGGAGGCGTAATAATTTTCCAGGAGAGTACTTATAGACTCAAACGTTTCCCTGCGGTATCCCTTTCCTTCATAGCAGGTCAGGGGAACAGAAGCATATTCTACAGGTGTATCCCCGTCATATACAACGGCAGGGCTGAAACGTCCTTCTTTGACATCCTCCATCATCAGCTGGAATGTATGATACAGATGAGTCAGTTCCGGGTCTGTCAGTTCGCCGGCGCTTCGGTCGGAGTCGATGGAAGCCAGATGGCAAAGTTCCTCCGCAACAATAGGGCTGATGCCGGTAAGGTGACCGTATAATGCTTTCTGCACAGAAGTAGGAGAGGATAAAATACAGCTGCGGAACACAGTTTCTGTAACGGTCAGAGGATTTTCCTTTGCAATGGTCTGCGGAATAAAATATTCCCGTCCCGGAAGCACTTCACGCACAGAACTCATGCTGGCAGATACATGCTTGATACTGTCAATGATGGTTCCATCTTCCTTACAGAAAATAATATTACTGTGTTTTCCCATGATCTCTACGATCAGGCGCTTTTTGCACAGATCCCCCAGCTCATCTAAATGTTCCAGCTCAAACTCTAAAATACGTTCCAGACCCGGCTGCTTTACAGAAACAATGCGGGCGCTGCCAATATGCTTTCTTAAAAGCATACAGAAATTAGGCGCAGTGAGAGGGCTGGTCTTATTATTTGCAGTAAGATAAATAAGAGGAAGACTTGCGCTTGCAGAGATCTGCAGCCGGTAGTTTTCTCTGTTGTTTTTTATAGTAATAAGCAACTCATCCTTTTCCGGCTGGGCGATCTTTGCGATCTTCCCGCCTTCTATGGTATGGGCAAATTCCCATCTTAAGTTTGCTATGGTAATACCGTCAAATGCCATGTATATTCACTCCTGTCGATCAAAAATAGGCAATACTGTATGAAACAGACTGCTCTTATAAGGATACCACATTTTCTTTCATTAGAAAAGTATTACAACAATATGGAAAAACTGCTGTACACTGGAAAAAAATAACCTATAATAAAATGTAAAAGTTCTGTAAATGCTTTCATTAATGCGTATTGGAGGAATTTCCTATGAATAATTTTATACAGCATGTGACAGGGCAGCTGGTGTGGTTGGGAGAACACAGAGGCCTGTTTTTGCTGTTGATCGTAGAATTGTTTGCCGGTGTGTGTTTACTCATCGGTTTTTTTCAGTTAAAGATCAAAAAACAGAATGAAGCCGCAGGGGTGTTTAAAGGCGGTTCTGGATCCTTTGGTGTACCGGGAAACGGAGATCCGGTAATGATACTTCGCTGTAAAGATCTGTATCCTGTATACATAACAGAAAGCTTTGAACAGCAGCTTGACGTTACCGGTGATGACATAAAAACAGATATAGGTATATTTTTGGATAAAGTAGGTTCGGGAAAAGACTGGAAGCTGTGGAAAAAGTATCGTTCCTGGGATGGAAAACAGCCCTTTACTTCGGATTTTTATCTGGAGAGAATGAAAAGCTGGTACAGACTGGAGATTACCCGCAGTAAGGACGGTTTATATGATACATTCCAGTTCCGTGATATAACAGAAGATAAGAAAGAACTGGAAGCTGCAAAAGAACAGTTAAAGATCGCGGAAAGCGTAAGCCAGTCAAAGACAGAATTCCTTTCCAGTATGTCCCATGAGATCCGTACGCCTATGAATGGTATTATTGGTATGCTGACACTGGCACATGGTCAGTTAAGAGGCCATAGTGCTGAAAATTATATTATAAAGGCAGAGCAGCTTTCCAAGTATCTGCTTTCTGTTATCAATGATATTCTGGATATGTCCCGTATTGAGGCAGGAAAGATCGAGCTGGAGAGCAAGCCATTTGAACTTGCGGCGCTGGCAGAAAAGCTGCGTAACATGTTCCAGAAAAACGTAGAAGCCAAAGGCGTGGCATTCTATGTGGAAATGAAAGATGTAGATGTAAAATACATAGTTGGCGATGAATTGCGTATTTCCCAGATCCTGGTAAACTTTTTATCCAATGCCCAGAAGTTTACAGAAAAAGGAGAGATCCGTGTTACATTCCGCCAGCTTCAGAAAGAAAATGGCAAAGTAAGCCTGATGTTCCGTGTTCATGATACAGGAAAAGGTATGGATGCTAAATTTATCAGCCGTATTTTCAAGCCTTTTGAACAGGAAAGCCAGGATATCACCAAACAGTACGGTGGATCCGGTCTTGGTATGTCTATTACAGACCGTCTGGTCCATCTGATGGGCGGTGAGATCGTCATTGACAGTATGCTTGGCAAAGGCTCTGATTTCAGCGTATATCTGACACTTCCGATCGCAGAAGTTTCTGAGATAGAAACAGAACAGGAAGACGAGACAGGAACAGACTTCACCTTTAACGGATGCCACATCCTTATGGCAGAAGATAATGAGATCAACGCGGAGATCGCAGTCAGCATTCTGGAAAATGAGGGTGCTAAAGTCGATGTAGCCGTAAACGGTAAAGATGCTGTGGAAAAATATGCAGCTTCTGCACCGGGAACTTATAACTTTATCCTTATGGATATCCAGATGCCGGTGATGAACGGCCGTGATGCGGCAAAACAGATCCGGAGTATGGATCGAAAAGATGCTGGAGAGATACCTATCTTTGCTCTTTCTGCAGATGCCTTTGTAGAAGATCAGAGACTTTCTGCTATGAGCGGTATGAATGGTCACTTTACGAAACCGATTGATTTTGAAGAGATGCGTGTGCAGATCGGCAAGATATTAAAAGGACGGAGAAAATATTGAAAAAGCAAAAGAAAAATATGGGCAGTCTTATAAAAAAAGCAGGTGTAAAAGGGATGGCAGCAGGTGCTGTATCCCTGGTCCTTGTTGCAGGCGGCTTTCATGTTTTATGGGAAGATTATCAGAGGGGTAACCTGTTTAAGCCGGAACTGTTTGTAAAAAACAGGGAATTGCAGGGTAACCAGATCATGTTCCCGGAGAAAGAAAATATACAGCAAAATGGAAATGACCCGGGAGAAAATGACAATAAAAAACTGGAGCATGACCCGGAGGCAAAGGATCCCTATGGTCAGGAAAAGAAAAACGAAGCTGCCTATGAACTGGCCAATAACCAGATGGAAGCAGATCCGGAAAGTGCCAGAAACATTTTCTCAGATCCTTCCTTTGATTATGCAGGAGGCACAGGCGGTACAAACTGGGCTCCCGAAGGACAGAGTGTAGTCCTGGCGCCGGATGCCCAGGAAAAGGTCAACCTTCCGGCAGGACATTCTGGTCTGACTACAGAAGATACAGGAAATAAGGATACCCCTGCTTCTTCCAATGGTTCAGGCAGCGACAGCGGTGATACTACGATCAGCGGCGGCGGTTCAACTGGCGGCGGTGGTGGCTCCGGTTCCAATGGAAATCAGGATAATACCATAACACCCGGTGGAAATGACGTACCTGCGCCAACTCCAACGCCGGATCCGACTCCTACACCAACCCCAACACCGGATCAGCCGGATAATGGAGATGATACGCCGACTGTAGACCCGGATTACCCGGATGACTCCAAGCAGCCTACCCTGCCAAGCGACCCTTCTTTACCTGGTGGAGAAGAAATTACGCTTCCGGATTTTCCAAGTGAAGGACTGCCTGAAGGGGATGAGGCTGAAAATGCAGTACTTTCTATTATAAGTTCCTCAGATTCTGTAGGTGAACTTTACCGGGGCGCTGTACTTACAGACTGGAAACTGCTGTGTTCTGTTTATGCATATGTAGACACACCTACGGGAACTTATCGTCTGAGAGAGTATAACGATAATTTTAAGATTGGAGATCATCCCAAGATAGCAGAGGGGGATTTTACTGTTACCTTTTATTTTAGACCCAATGCCAACAGCCCGTGGACAGAGATCGAACATGAATTTTCTGTAAAATATTGCAAGATGGTTGTAATGGGACCGGAAGATGAGGCTGGAAACAGACGTACCTTAGACAGCGTATATCTGGGAGAAGATGAAGAGATTTGCCTGTTAAAGGAGCTGAAAGAGTTGTATACAGCCCAGCAAAATATCTGGGGAATGGGTCTGTATGACTCTCTTCTTCAGGTGGTTCCGGGATGGTATGTCAATGGAGAGCAGGAAGTATTTACAGATTATTACAAACCGGAGGCTCCGGGAAGATATGAGATCTATCCAATGGACCGGGTGGATATTCCGGAATATTTCGGTGGTTATCTGACCTGGGATTTTGATGAGCGTGGTAATTATGTTTACAGGCAGTTTCTGCATATGTGCAGTGAATTTCTGGATGAAGTAGAGATCCCCCAGGGGATCCAGCAGGTCAACTTCAATGGATATGTTACAGGAAAGATCTATATCCCGGAGTCTGTTACAACTTTGCTGGATGATTTTATAATGGTTACACAAGGTTATGAGGTGGCAGAGGGAAACCCGTACTTCTGTTCCGTGGACGGTTTCCTTTATAACAAGGCAAAAACAGAACTGTTAGGTATTCCGGTAGGATTAGAAGAGATCGATATTCCGGAAGATGTTACGAGAGTGGTCATTCCAGAATGGAATTCCCTGACAAAGATAAATTTCGCATCACCAACACCTCCGGATATCAATCTGGGAAGGATATCCGGTACACAGCTGGTGGTACCTGCAGAGTATTATGCAGATTATCTTCTTACATGGAGAAACAGTCTGGGTGGAAACAGCCTGATCCCTTCTTCGGAGGAGACAGATTATACCTATGTAAATGGAGCAGTGCTTTCTTCCGGTGGTACGGTTTTAAACCGTATTTCCAGTGATAACAGCGGATTATGGATCGTTCCGGATACAGTAAGACGTATTAAGTCCTATGCTGCTGATAAATGTCCGAATGTGGAACGCCTGGTCATTTCAGAAGGTGTAGAGGTTCTGGAGTCAGAAAGTTTGAACGGAGAAGGATTGACAGAGATCTATTTCCAGAGCGATGTGCCTCCTGAGATCTCAGCAGATACCTTTGGTGATCTGGATACAAAAAATCTGGTCATCTATGTATCAGAAGACAACCGTGATGCCTATGTAGAGGCCTGGGGAGAGATCTTAGGTGAGGAGACTGCTGAAAATCTGATTCAGGTTGGAAAATGTGAACTGGTAGAAACGGAAGCTGGCATGATCTATCTGGATGTTGCCGGTTCTGCAGTCCTGATCCAGGCTCCGGAAGATATTACTTCTTTAGATGAACTGGATCTGCCGGATGGCGTAGAACTGACAGAGATCGGAAACAGTGCCTTTAAGGGCTGCATTGACCTGATCCTGGCAGAACTTCCGGAAACTGTTACAAAAGTAGGAAGAAATGCGTTCTCCCAGTGTGAGAAACTGGAAGGTGTAATAAGTTACGCACCTGATTATATTTATATTGGACAGGATGCCTTTGTGGGACTTCGCTATATGGCCTTTAATACAGGCTATCTGGATCTGGAAGATCCGTTGATGGCAAGGGATACACTGACCTATGTTACCTCAGCCTGCCTTTTAGATGAAACGGCTGCCAGATATGCAATAGGATGTGGCGATGCCATTGTATTAGGAGATACAGAGGAAACGAGACCATTGGTATTTGGTCTGGATGGAGATGATACCTATCTGCTTAACGGTACCACTGATTTCTCAGGAGAGATCCAGGCGCCGGAGGGACGAGTTATTACCTATGTGATCAGAGGCGCTTTACAGGATTGCCAGGGAGAGTTTACACTGCCTGCAGAAGTAGCGGAACATATCCGTGCTATACAGAGTGCAGCCTTTAAAAATTCCGGTCTTACAGGTACGGTTGAATTTTCTGATGATCTGTTCCAGATCGGTTCAGATGCTTTTATTGGCTGTGTGGATCTGACAGAGGTTAAATTTTCCAATCCTGCCAGCGATCTGGGAGATGCAGATCCGGGACTTAGTGTTGACCCGTATGCCTTTGCAAGGACAGGCCTTACAGAAATTGAATTCCCGGAAGATCTTCGTTCTGTAGGTTACAGCGCTTTTGAAGATACAGATATGCAGTCTATTACCTTTACAGGTGAGAATGTACCGCTGCTTACTTATCCGGGACGTGGAACTTTCTACAGCTTTGGCGTGGAAACAGAGGGACTGGTTCAGTTAGAAGGTGCTGCGGCTGAAAATGAAGATGCCTATGTAGATGTATGGAAATACAGTATTCAGGGATATGAAAGCGATGATGAGATCGAAAGCAATATTTACTATACTGTTTTAAATGCGGCTGTAAGTGAGTGGATGGATGCAGCAGGTGACTTCCCTGTAGATGAAGACTGGAACTACCTGCCGGAATTCCTGGAGTACGTAAATGATTGTACTCCGTATACGATTGAGAATATAAAATTCACTGGTGAGGAAAGAATTTATACTCTCCTTGGTAAAGAGGTACCGGATCATCCGGACCGTCTGGAAAAACCGGATATCAATGAGTATGTAGATGCCTGGAGAGACCGGATCGAGGAAGAAAAGAATGAAAAAGAGGAACAGGCAGTTGTTCTGGATAAAATACCGGAAGTTCCTGCCGATGTTCCGGTAGATCCGGAAGTTCCTCAGGACCCGGATCAGGGAAATGGAACCACACAGGATCCGGATGAGCCATCAGAAGATCCACAGGATCCGGAAACACCGGAAAAACCGGAGACACCAACCGATCCAGATGCGCCGGAAACACCAGAAATACCGGAGACACCAACCAATCCGGATGCACCAGAAGAGCCGGATCAGCCACAGGAACCGGAAAACCCGGATCCATCGGAGGATACGGATCAGACAGAAAATGAATCAGGTGGATCGATGGAAGAGGATAAAGAAGACACAGAAGAAAAAGATGCGTCTTCAGAAGAAACTTTAGATACAGAAGAAAACTCAGATACAGAAGAAAGTTTATAAAAACCACTATAGAACGGAAAAAGCGCAAAAGAGAGAGGAGAAGCATTTGTTATGATACTGGAACAGTCTGAACACGTCATTCAGGAAGTGAAAAAAGCCTTTATGGGAAAAGACGACATTATACGGCGTGTTCTTGCCACGATTTACGCAGGAGGACATATTCTCCTTGAGGACAGCCCCGGAGTAGGAAAGACCACCCTTGCCCTTGCCTTTTCAAGAGTACTGGGACTGGATTACAAGAGAATACAGTTTACAACAGATACCCTGCCGTCAGATATTACAGGTTTTACCATGTACAACCGCCAGAATGAACAGTTTGAGTATCATGAGGGCGCTGCTATGTGCAATCTGCTGCTGGCAGATGAGATCAACCGTACTTCTCCTAAAACACAGTCTGCTCTTCTGGAAGCCATGGAAGAGCGGAGGGTAACAGTAGATGGTGTAACAAGACCTTTACCTACTCCGTTTATCTGTATTGCTACCCAGAACCCTTTAGGTACAACAGGAACCCAGGCACTTCCAAGTTCCCAGTTAGACCGTTTTATGGTTCGTCTTTCCATTGGATATCCTTCAGCAGAGGATCAGATCAAGATCTTAAAGGCCAGAAGATATTCCAACCCTCTGGAAGAGATCCAGGTAGCTGCACAGGCAGAAAACATTCTGGAGATCCAGAACTATCTTTCTGCTCTTAAGATCAGTGATGATATCCTTTATTATCTGATCCGCCTTTGTGAGGCAACCAGAGAACATCCTTTAGTAGAACTGGGAATCAGCCCACGTGGTGTCTGGGCACTGACTAAGATGGCAAAGGCATGGGCAATCTTAAAAGACCGCAGCTATGTGATCCCGGAGGATGTACAGGAAGTATTTACGGATGTATGCGCCCACAGACTGATCCTTAAGCCCCAGGCCCGTTTAGAGGGAATCTCAGAAAAAGAGATCCTTCAGGATATATTAAAAGAAACAAAACCTTTGAAAGACCCTAAGAGGTGGAATGCATGACAAGGATCAGGATCGGCTTCGGCACAGCAGTAGTGGCAACAGCTGTTCTGTTTTTCTTAAGCGGTTCTTATTTTACAGCCGGTGTATTTATAATAGAAATTTTATTGCCTGTGGTCTTACGTTTCTTTTTACGTCTTGAGACGAATGGAATGGAGCTGGAAATGCATACCCGCTCTGCCTGCCGTCTCGGACAGACAATAGAGATCGATATCTCTGTGAAAAGCAGATGGCGGTGTCTGGCAGCAGCCAGGATCCAGGCAGATCTTTCCTATGATAATAAAATGTTCCAGGTCAACAGGAATATCCCGTTAGCCCTTGACATCAATAAACGTTCTTTTGGTATATCGATCCCTTGGGAACCGAAGATGTGCGGAGGCGCGATCCTCAGCTAATGTGCGCTGCTATGATATTTTTGGCTTAAACTGTATAAAGACAGAATTTCATCAGGTACAGCATCTGACGGTTTATCCGGAGAAAATATCCATGCGTCCTGTGGCATCCGGAAATCAGAAAGGACGCCAGAATGAAGGACAGCAGACGCTGAGTAAAAAAGGTTATGATGCAACGGAAGTTTTTGAGCTGCGTGAATATCAGCCGGGAGACAGTATCCGAACGATCCACTGGAAACTTTCAGAAAAGTTTGACACCGTTCTGGTAAGAGAACCAAGTGATACGTCCAGTTATGATATTCTGGTGATGTTTGACGCAGGTCTTACTTCTGGAGAGGTCACATATGAACCGGATGTTTTATCAGGAGCAGTCAGCGCTGCAGCCGCAGTCAGTGAAAAACTGATGGAACATAAGGTCCCTCATTATCTGGGCATGTGGGCCGGAAATAAAATATATCTGAACCAGATCACAGGACAGCAGGAATATGATAATACCATGGATACCTGGATGAACCTTTCCCTTCAGAAAGAGCGGGGGATGGGCTTAAAGAGCCTTATTGCGGAAAAATCTCACAGTAATTACCGCAGGATCCTGTATTTTACTGCAGGAACCTGTCCGGATGAGGTTTATGAACTGGCAAAAGATGTAAGTGTAACAGCTGTGTGTATTTTAGATGAAGAGGGAGAGATACGTACTACAGAAAGAGGTATGTGCGTATTAACAGAGATCCCATTAGAAAAATTAACCACAGACACGCAGAATATCATTGTGTAGAAAGGAAGACAAAACATAAACTATGGCGGGTGTGATACAGGAAATATCATCAGGGAAAAATAATAAGAACAGGGATATTTTAAACGCGCTGCCATTGTGCATGATACTGGTGGCAGGAAGCATTTTATCCTGGTTTAAGATTGCGGCGATCGACCTTGTTTTTGAGGCTGCGGCTTTTGGGATAGCAGAAATTGTTTTATGTCTGACTGCTGTATACGGACTCTTGTCTTCCAAAGATAAGAAATGGGCATTTTTTATTCCTGCCGCCGGTGCGGCAGTACTGACCTTTATAAGACCGGTACAGATATTAAACGGATTTTTAAGCTTTTTAAATATCTGTATTTACAGCTGGAATGAAAAATATGAAGATGGAGTGCGTCTGTTTGGAAATGTACAGGCAACAGAGCAGAATCTGTTTTTATACAGTCTGGTCTTTCTTTTAATGCTGGCGGCTCTTTTATGGTATCTGGTCAGTGTAAAGGCATGTACTCGGATCAGCCTGATCGCCCTCGTTCTGTTTGTTCCGGAGATCGTCTTAGGACGTTCTTCCCTTTTTGGAGCCGTTCTTATGCTCACTTCCATTACAGGTGTATGGCTGTTTGCCTTTCATGCTGGCTCTTTCGGACGCCGTACCGGCTGGACGATCGTAACAGGACTGATCCTTTTTTGCATGCTCTGGATATCAGGAGGAAAAACCTCACAGACAGTACTGAAAGTGAAAAAGGACGTAGCACAGATGACAGAACAGCTGCGATATGGAGAGGATAATATGCCTTCCGGCAGTCTGGCGCAGGCAGCTTCTTTAGAACAGGGGGACGAGCCAAGGCTCAGAGTAAAGACAGAACAGATCAAACCTTTATATTTAAAGGGTTTTACTGGTTCTGTTTATGAGAATGACAGCTGGAAACCTCTGGCAAAAGCAGCTTATGGCGGAAATAGATGGGGATTTTTAAAATGGCTGAACGGAAGAGGTTTTCAGCCGGAACATCAGTATATTGCCTATGAAGAAGCTGGAAGAAGCGGCACGGATCCCTTGCCGGAGGATGCACCGTGGGTCAACCATATCCAGGTAGTAAATACAGGTGCCATGAGAAAATATATCTATGAGCCTTATTCTTCCCAGGCAGTTGCCAATTCTACCAATGAAAGAGATGAGGGAAGCCGTTCCCTTGCTTTCTTTGGCGCAAAACGTTATGAGATCAGCGAGCTGTCTTCGGATATGCCGGGGGAACTGCAGCGGTTAGATACCTGGACAGAGGCTCCTGTTACAGATGAACAGAAGCAGTATCTGGAGTCGGAGGCAGTATACCGTGATTTTGTGTATGTGAATTATCTTACAGCAGATCCACAGTTGTCTGGTCTGATCAAAGAGCTGTTTCATAAAGAAGAGGAAGAAGCATCTTTAAGTGTGTATGCGGCTGTACAGCAGATCCGTACTGTTCTTGAGGAAAATACGTATTATAATAAATATCTTTCTGAGGAAGATACTGCGGGAGACGATCTTTTAAAAGAATTTTTACAGGGGGAGCGGGAAGGAAATTCCGCATATTATACTTCTGCTGCCGTACTTGCACTGAGAAGTTTTCACATTCCGGCCAGATATGCAGAAGGATATCTTCTTACCAGCAAACAGGCGGAAAATTCTCACGGAGACTGGATCGGCCTTTCTTCTTCTGACGGTCATGCCTGGGCGGAAGTATATATGGATGGTATGGGATGGGTACCGGTAGATGTGACACCGGGATTTTATTACGATACATATGCCCTCCTTAATATGGCACAGTCTCCGGGGCAGGTGCGCAAAGTAGCTGCTTTGGACTCCGAGGGAGAAGAAGCAGAAAATCTGAAAAAGCATTTTCCTGGAAGTGAACCGTTCCTGGAAAATCAAAAGCAGACAGAATTAAAGACAGCAGATATAGGCTGGGGTATGATCCTGCTGATCCTGTTTGTTTTGGAATTTATTTTTGCGGTATTAGAACTGCGGAGAATGTATTATGAATACAGGATCCGGAAAATCAGTGACAATGGCAGCCTTCCCAGTGTGGAATTTCTCCTTCTTATGATCTATAAGCATCTGCTGATCCTGGGGATCGACATGCAGCCGGGATTTAAAAGTGAACAGATCCAGGAAAAGATCAGGGAAACTTTGCCGGAAATACCGGATGGGCTGTATCTGAGGGTAAATGATCTGATGGAAAAATATTTCTATGGCGGAGAGCCGTTGGAAGAATATGAGATCAGACTTGTACACCAGTTCCTGTTAAAGCTTCGTGACAGCAGGAAAAAAATGGGAATTTTTGACAGGCTCCGTTTCCGCTACTGCATTTTCAGTTGACTTGCATTTACGGATGAATTATAATATGAAAGATTATATAGGAATTATATAGAAAACATAGGAAAATGAAAGTGAGGCATTCCATATGTTAAAAAGCATGACCGGTTTCGGAAGATGCGAGAATGCTACGGATGAATACAAGATTTCTGTAGAAATGAAAGCAGTAAACCACAGATACTTAGATCTGAGTATCAAGATGCCAAAGAAATTTAACTATTTTGAGGCTGCGATCCGTACTCTTTTAAAGAAATATATCCAGAGAGGAAAGGTAGATCTTTTTATCAATTACGAGGATTATACAGAAGGAAATCTCTGCCTGAAGTATAATAAAGCCCTGGCTGGGGAATATATGGATTATTTCAAAAAAATGGAAGAGGAATTCGGGATCCGCAACGATATCCAGGTTTCCACCCTTTCCAGATGTCCGGAAGTCCTTACCATGGAACAGGTTCCGGATGATGAAGAGCATTTGTGGGAGATCCTTTCTGCAGCTTTGGAAGAGGCAGCAAAGAAATTTGTTGCATCCAGAGAGGTGGAAGGTGCTCATTTAAAAGAAGATCTTCTTGGCAAGCTGGATTATATGACAGGACTTGTAGACTTTATTGAGGAACGTTCTCCTGTTATCTTAAAGGAATACAGACAGAAATTAGAAGATAAGGTCAAAGAACTGTTAAACGGTACCGCCATTGATGAGGGCAGGATCGCTGCAGAGGTTGTGATCTATGCAGATAAGATCTGTGTAGATGAAGAAACGGTTCGTTTAAGAAGCCATATTGAAAATACAAGACAGGAACTTTTATCTGGTGAAAGTGTAGGTCGCAAACTGGATTTCATTGCCCAGGAGATGAACCGGGAAGCAAATACCATTCTTTCCAAGTCCAGTGACCTTGCAATTTCAGACAAAGCCATTGCCTTAAAGACAGAAATTGAAAAAGTAAGAGAACAGATCCAGAATATTGAATAATACCAGGAGGCCTTTTATGAACCATCAGGGAATTTTAGTCGTTGTGTCCGGTTTCTCCGGTGCAGGCAAAGGAACTTTGATGAAAGAACTGTTAAAGCGGTATGATAATTACGCATTATCCATATCTGCAACCACCAGAGCTCCAAGAGAGGGAGAAACAGACGGAAAAGAATACTTTTTCGTTACAAAAGAGCAGTTTGAAAAAATGCGTGATGAGCGGAAGCTGATCGAGTATGCCCAGTATGTGAATAACTACTACGGCACACCAAAGGAATATGTAGAACAGAAAATGGCAGAAGGCAAGGATGTGATCCTTGAGATCGAGATCCAGGGAGCTTTAAAAGTAAAGAAACGTTTCCCGGATGCGCTGCTGTTATTTGTAACTCCTCCAAGTGCAGAAGAACTTCGCAGGCGCCTGGTAGGTAGAGGTACAGAAACTTTGGAGGTGATCAATGCCAGACTGGCCAGAGCAGCAGAAGAGGCCTCCGGTATGGAAGCCTATGATTACCTGCTGATCAACGATGATCTGGACCGCTGCGTAGAGGAGATGCATCAGCTGATCCAGCTGCAGCACAGAAAAACTTCCTATCATCTGGATTTTTTAAGCAAGATGAGAGAAGACCTGTATCACTTAGATGATAAGGGTTTTGCAAAAAAATGATCAAGAAATAAAAAATAGGATCACACTATAAAATAAATACATTGAAAGGGGAATGTAATATGTTACATCCATCATACACAGATCTGATCAACGTTGTAAACAAAGATATTGAACCAGGCGAGCAGCCGGTAGTACAGAGCCGTTATTCCATCGTCATTGCAGCTTCCAAGCGTGCAAGACAGCTGATCGCAGGTGATGACGCAATGGTAGCAGGAGCAGCTGGAAAGAAGCCTCTGTCTATTGCCATTGATGAGCTGTATCAGCAGAAGGTAAAGATCCTTCCGGAAGAGGAGCCATCCGCTGAGGAAGAACTGGATACAACCGAAGAACAGGCATAAGACTTCATAAAAGCCGTCTGCTGTACCGTAAAGGTGCAAAGGATGGCTTTTTTAAAATTTATACAGATCAGGAGTAAATACAATACATGGAAAAAATCAAGTTATTTTGCGTATCTTTAGGCTGTGATAAAAACCTGGTAGATACAGAGAAGATGTTAGGCGTAGCAGGAGGACTGGGCGTGTCCTTTACCGATGATGAGACGGAGGCAGATGCCATCCTGATCAACACCTGCTGCTTTATTGGTGATGCAAAAGAGGAAAGTGTTAATACGATCTTAGAGATGGCACGTTACAAAGAAGAAGGAAAATGCCGTGCCCTGATCGTAGCAGGATGTCTTGCACAGCGCTACAAACAGGAGATCATTGATGAGATTCCGGAGGTGGATGCCATCCTTGGAACTACTTCTTATGAAGAGATCGGAAATGTGCTGACCCGTCTGTTTGGGGAAGAAAAAGAGAAAAAAGAAGAACATATTTCCTGCTTCCATGACTTAAAAGAACTGCCGGAAACAGCGAAAAAGCGTGTAATGACTACCGGCGGACATTATGCATTCTTAAAGATCGCGGAAGGCTGTGACAAACGCTGCAGTTACTGTATCATTCCATATTTAAGAGGACCTTACCGCAGTGTTCCTATGGAGCAGCTCCTTGCAGAAGCAAGAGAACTGGCTGAAAACGGGGTAAGAGAGCTTATCTTAGTTGCCCAGGAGACCACTCTTTACGGAAAAGATCTGTATGGTGAGAAAACACTGCCGAAGCTTCTTCATGAACTGGCACAGATCCCTGGAATTTACTGGATCCGTATCCAGTACTGTTATCCGGAGGAGATCACAGATGAGCTGATCCAGGCTATTAAAACAGAAGAAAAAGTATGTCACTATCTGGATATCCCGATCCAGCATGCCAGCGACCGTATTTTAAAGCGCATGGGAAGAAGAACCCACAAGGCAGAGTTAAAAGAGCGCATTGGTGCCCTTCGCCGTGAGATCCCGGATATTGCCCTTCGTACAACCTTTATCTGCGGTTTTCCGGGGGAGACCGAAGAAGACCATGAAGAACTGATGGAATTTGTAGATGAGATGGAATTTGAGCGTGTAGGCGTATTTACCTATTCCGCAGAAGAGGATACACCGGCTTATTCCTATCCGGACCAGATCCCGGAAGAAGTGAAAGAAGAGCGCCGTGCAGATGTAATGGAACTGCAGCAGGAGATCGCTTTTGAACACTGTGAAAATATGGTAGGAAAAGTCCTGGATGTTATGATCGAAGGAAAAGTGGCAGATGAGCCTGCTTATGTAGGACGTACTTACATGGATGCGCCAAACGTAGACGGACTTATTTTTGTAAATGCAGATGAAATGCTGATGTCCGGTGACTTTGTAAGAGTAAAAGTAACCGGTGCCAATGAATATGATCTGATCGGGGAGGTATATCATGAATCTGCCGAATAAACTGACTGTTATGCGTGTGATCCTGATCCCGTTTTTCGTAGCAGCTCTTTTATATGATAACGGAAGCAGCCAGACCATGCGTGTTGTTGCAAATGTGATCTTTATTGTTGCCAGCCTTACAGATCTTTTTGACGGAAAGATCGCCCGCAAGTACAATCTTGTTACAAATTTTGGAAAATTTATGGATCCTTTAGCAGATAAGCTGTTAGTATGCTCTGCACTGATCTGCCTGATCCAGTTAGGACAGCTGCCTGCATGGGTAGTCATCATCATTATCAGCCGTGAATTTATTATCAGCGGTTTCCGTCTGGTAGCAGCAGACAATGGCATTGTGATCGCAGCCAGCTACTGGGGCAAGTTTAAGACTACATTCCAGATGATCGCAGTGATCCTTATGATATTCAATATCCCGGCTTTAAAGACCGTTACTTTTATCATGTTAGCGGCAGCTGTGGTACTGACCATTGTTTCACTGGTAGATTATGTGGCGAAAAACGTAGAGGTGCTTACAAAGGGAGGCATGTAAAACATGACAGCAGAACTGATCAGTGTGGGAACTGAGATCTTAATGGGAAACATTTTAAACAGCAATGCCAGATATCTGGCAGAAAAATGTGCCTCATTGGGACTGGATATGTATTATCAGGTAACAGTGGGCGATAATTATGACCGAATGATGGCGGTGGTAAAAACTGCCCTTGACCGTTCAGATATTGTGATCGTCACAGGAGGACTTGGGCCTACAGAAGATGATCTGACAAAAGAAGTATGTGCAGAAGCTATGGGAATGGAGCTGGAAGAGGATCCTCATACCAGAGCCTGCCTGGAAGCGTATTTTAAGAATAATATCTACAGGGAAATCCCGGAGAATAACTGGAAAATGGTAACAGTTCCTCACGGATCCATTGTTCTGGATAACCCCAATGGTATGGCACCGGGACTGATCATGGAAAAAAATGGAAAAACAGCCATTCTGCTCCCAGGACCGCCAAATGAACTGTATCCTCTTTTTGAGGGACAGGTGTTCCCTTATCTGGAAAAAAGACAGAATTCCCAGCTTGTTTCCCATATGGTAAAGATCTGCGGATACGGGGAAAGCCAGGTAGAAGATAAGATCCTGGATCTGATCGACAAACAGACCAACCCGACCATTGCAACCTATGCCAAGACTGCGGAGGTACAGGTACGTCTGACTGCCAAGGCAGTTACCAAAGAAGAAGGGGAAGCGCTGATCGCGCCTGTAATGGCAGAACTGTTTAACCGTTTTGGTGACTGCATCTTTACCACAGAGGAAGATGTGACTCTGGAAATGGCTGTAGTGGACCTTTTACAGAAAAAGCATCTGACTATGGCTACGGCTGAGTCCTGCACCGGCGGTATGATCGCAGCCCGTCTTGTAAATGTTTCCGGCGTTTCGGATGTATTTATGCAGGGAATGGTTACTTATTCTAACGAAGCGAAAGTACGTCTTTTAGGTGTAAAAGAGGAAACTTTAAAGGCACATGGCGCTGTAAGCCGTGAAACTGCCCTGGAAATGGCACTGGGCGGAGCAGAGCGGGCCCAGACCGATGTTTGTGTGGCTGTTACCGGTCTTGCAGGTCCTGGAGGCGGTAGCAAGGAAAAACCGGTAGGTCTTGTATACATGGCCTGCGCTGTAAAGGGAAAGGCAGAAGTGCTGGAGTATCATTTTAAGGGAAACAGAGGAAAGATCCGGGAACAGTCTATGATGAAGGCTTTGGACCTGGTACGCCGCTGTGTATTAAAAGCATAATGTATTTTCAGATGATAAAAAGAGACAATTGAAAGGATAAGGAATAGAAATTAAAATGGAATTAAGAAAGATCAAAAAACGTCTTACGGCTGCCTATAATTATTCTTTTATCCGTATGACATTAAATTTTTACACCTGCTATGAAATGATGGCAGAAAAGACCGGCGAACCGGCAGAGGAGACACTGGCTCTTTATGACAGGTATTTAGGATCTTTAGGTTCTTTTCTGGAAGGATTTCTGGAAAAGAAGGAAACTTTTGAGAAAGAAACTCTGTTAGAAGAACTGGAGGAGCTGCGTCAGGATACCATCAAGGAAATGGAAAAACTGACTGCTTATACAGACATTTTCCAGGCATATGAATATGTAATGAACCGGGTAGAAGGCAGATTTATGCCTCAGTTAGTAGGAAAGAAGCCGGAAAATACAGATGCTTTCATGGAAGAGATCTTAAATTATCTGACACAGGACTCAGATCCTTCCGGTTTTCATGAGCGTTTCCAGCTGGTAGTCAGCCAGCTGCCGGTACGCTTTACAAAAAACAAGTTCTTTGCTCTGATTCAGGAAGGTTTAAGTATTTATAAAGGAGCACCGGAGGCAGGTCTGGATGATATGATCTATGTCCTGCGCTGTGAAGCACTTTTAAACCGCCCGAAAGAGGGAACAGAGTCCTGGAAAGAACTGTATCCATTTTTAGAAGAATTTAACCAGACGGATTTTAAAACCCTGGAAGCAGCAGAGTATTATCACCTTTCTTCTAAATTAGAGGAGGTCAGTGAAAAGATCACAGATGCCACCGGGGATATTTTGATGTTAATGGATCTGGTCAATGATCTGTATGTGCTTCTCCTTTGCGGGGATCATGCAGTCTCAGATCTGAAAGATACACAGGTCATGGTAGAGATCATGTCAGAAGTATTAAAGCTATTTCTGGATAAACAGTGGAAAGAGATACCGGTTGAAACCGCAGATCTTCTCCCTCGGTTAGAAGGAAAGCAGGAAACTTATTTTGAACAGTGGATCGCTGGGGAAGAGATCCCTATGGATGAACTGGCAAAATCAAACCTTCCGGAATGTAAGGTCCTCTGGAAAACAGAACTTCTCTTATCAGGCAGTGCCTTTGCTTCACTGGAATATAAAGCTTCTGAAGCGATGGCAGATGAAAGCATGATCAGTGAAAAATTAGATGAGCTGTTTAAAGAGATCAGGCAGTCATGGAAAGAGCTTCCAAAGGTTCTTACAAGAGCGGCTATGGCAAAATGCCTGTCACGGCTTCCTATCACCTTTAAAACCTCAGATGAAGCCCAGGCTTATATCCGGAACAGTCTGGAATGCTGCACAGATGAGATTGAAAAAGAGGCCTGTGTGCGTATGCTGCGCTCAATCATGGAATAAATAAAATAAGTAAAATGGAACAAGATCTAAGAGGGGATTTTATGCGCTGGTGGACTCATTTATACATGGGCGAAAATGCTTCCCGGAACAGGGTGAGTATCCTGGAGGGAATGAGAAAAGGAAAAATGCTTGTGGATACCTATGTGATTACTTTGCCGGAAAGTGGCAATCATATACTTGATATACTTCCTGTAAGTCTTCTTACCAGACAGCAGAGAGATGGAAAAGACTTTCTGGTTTTGGGGATCGCAAGGGGCTATGAGGAGGCAGCGCAGGTAGTCCGTTCTATGGTGGATGACATGTATCAGAAAACAGGTGCTTTTAACTGGAAGGCTTATATGGAAAGTCTTCCGGAAAAGTCAGGTGCTGAATATGGAGACTGGCAGGAGCAGTAAGGGGGCAGGCGATTGCATATTGTATTGCTTATATTAAAAATTCTGGGGATCATACTGCTGGTTCTTTTTGGGCTCCTGCTTCTGGTATTGTGTACCGTCCTTTTTGTTCCTGTAAGGTATCAGATCAGCGGATCGTGGAAAGAAGAAAAATGGGGCCGGGTGAGAGTATCCTGGCTGCTTTCGGCGATCTGCGTAAACGGTTCTTATGAAAAAGAGAAAGGGCTTCAGGCATCGCTGCGGGTGCTGTGGCTGAAACTTTGGAGCATGGGGGAAGAAGAACAGACAGAGCCTCCAAAAGAAAGTAAGACAGAAGCGGCAGCCAAAAGCAGGGATAAAGCGGAAACAGCGAAGGAAACAAAGGCAGAAAAGTCAAAGACAGAACAGCAAAAGACAGAACAGCCAAAGGCGGAGTCAAAGGTGCAAACAGAGACTGAACATACGGCAGAGCCAAAAACACAGACACAGTCAAAAGCAGGACCAGAGAAAACCGCTGAGAAAAAGTCCAGTACAAAACCAGAAGCAAAACCAGAAACAAAACCTGTGCAAAAGCAGGAAAAGGCTATAAAAGTAGCAGAAGCAGACCAAGAAGAAGACAAGATAGAACCTGCTGAGAAAAAATCACACCAGTGGATCCGAAAAATCAAAGCCTTCTTAGAAAAACTTAAGTTTTCTTTTAAGCATTTTTGTGATAAGCTAAAAGATATTAAAACTTTTGTCCGGGAAAAGAGAGAATGGCTGGAGGATGAGAAGAATCAGGAGTCCTTAAAACTGCTTTTTACCCAGGCCAAAAAGCTTCTGGCACATGTATGGCCGGGCTGGGGAAAAGGAAGGATCCGTTTTGGACTGGATGATCCTTATTATACAGGGCAGATCCTGGAGGGAGCCAGTCTGGTGTATCCATTTATCTATAAAAGCCTGGACTTAGAGCCGGTATTTGATGAAAAGTGCCTGGAAGCAGAAGGAAATTTTAAAGGACGTGTCCGGGTTTCCTATCTTTTATGGCTGTTTTGGGGAGTCTATCGTCACAAACATACCTGGAAGATGATACGGGGTTTTTTAGATCGTGAGTAAGTTGGGGATTTAAGATCTACGGGAGAATATTTCAGGAGAATAGAGGTATATTATGGCAGAAAATCATTTTACATCTACAATTGAATCATTATTTAAAGGAATGGATCAGTTTGTAACTACGAAAACAGTCGTAGGAGAACCGGTCCAGGTAGGAGAGACCATTATTATACCGCTGATCGATGTGACCTGTGGTATGGCTGCAGGCGCTTTTGCAGAAGGTTCAAAGCAGAAAGACAAAGGCTGTGGCGGAATGAGCGCCAAGATGAGTCCAAGTGCTGTCCTGGTGATCCAGAATGGTGTGACCAAGCTGGTCAATGTAAAGAACCAGGATGCAGTGACCAAGGTGATTGATATGGCTCCGGATCTGATCAACCGCTTTTTAGGAGGAAAACCGGCTGTATCAGAAGAAACAGTAGGCATTGCAAAAGAAACAGCAGCTTCTTACGAAGGTAAAAAAGCCTGATATAAAAAGCATCAAACAGCTCCCTTACCGCATAAAATAAAATGGAAGGGAGCTGTTTTTCTATGAAAAGAGTCTGGGGACTGATGCTTTTTTGCTTCGGGCTTGGAATGGCAGTGCTTTTCTTTGTCCCGGAAACCATATTTACCTTTTTCTTTGTGATCGGATGCCTGATTTTAGGCTATAATTTATTTTGCTGTTAGACCTGTCATTCATTCCTGCCTGTGGCAGGAGCAGATGTAATCAAATGTATAACGCAAAAAAATCCCGGTAACCGAAGCTACCGGGATTTTTCACGCTCTGTTCAAAAATTAAGCTCTTTCTACAAGGCCTGAACGTAAGCAGGAAGTACATACGTACATTCTCTGGGTTCCGCCGTTTACTTTAACCTTAACAGATTTTACGTTTGCTTTCCACATCTTGTTGGACCTTCTATGGGAATGGCTCACTTTGATACCGAAATGAGCTGCCTTTTCACAGATTGCACACTTAGCCATACTATTGCACCTCCTTAAACGTTACTTGGATTTTATAGTAGAAAAATCCACAACAATGGTATAATACCAGAAACTATCAAAATTTGCAAGCGAAAAAATAAAAATTTATTTCTTTTTTTAGTGAAATAGTGTATACTGTCACTAGAAAAAGATAGGAGGCTCGTATATGAAGGGAAGAATCAGCAATAAAATGGGCGAGATCCAGATCAACCCGGATGTGATCGCTTTATATGCAGGAACCATCGCTGTGGAGTGTTTCGGTATTGTCGGAATGGCAGCTGTAAGCATGAAAGACGGACTTGTAAAACTTTTAAAAAGGGAAAGTCTGACCCATGGTATTAATGTGGACATTAAGGAAAATAAAATATCAATTGATTTTCATGTGATCGTATCCTATGGGGTCAGCATATCAGCAGTATCTGACAACTTAATTGAAAGCGTGAAATACAGAGTAGAAGAATTCACCGGCATGGAGGTAGAAAAGATCAATATCTTCGTGGAAGGTGTCAGAGTGATTGACTAGGAGGAAGTAACCTGTGGGTATAAGTACAATTAATGCCGGAATGGTAAAAAATGCGTTTCTGGCAGGAGCAAAAGGCCTTGCGGCCAAGAAAGAATGGATTAATGAGCTGAATGTATTTCCAGTTCCGGATGGAGATACAGGAACGAACATGACCCTTACGATCATGGCTGCAGCAAAAGAAGTAGCAGGACTTGAAAATCCTTCTATGGATCAGCTGGCAAAGGCCATCTCTTCCGGTTCCTTAAGAGGAGCAAGAGGAAATTCCGGCGTTATCCTTTCCCAGCTTTTAAGAGGATTTACAAAAGAAATCAAAACCGTTGATGAGATCGACGTTACCACACTGGCAAATGCCATGATGCGCGGAACCGAGACTGCTTATAAGGCAGTTATGAAGCCAAAAGAAGGAACCATCTTAACCGTTGCCAAGGGAATGGCAGACAAGGCTCTGGAAATGGCAGTAGAAACAGATGACATTGAAGAGTTTGCCAAGGCAGTGATCGAGGAAGGTGACAGAGTTTTAAATCTGACTCCGGAAATGCTTCCTGTATTAAAACAGGCAGGTGTAGTAGACTCCGGCGGTCAGGGACTGATGCAGGTGATCAAGGGTGCTTTTGATGGTCTGACCGGCAAAGTTACCGATTTTACACTGGAAGAAGGAACAGCTTCTGCTCATGCATCAGAGGCAAAGCCGGCTGTACAGACAGGAAACGGCGCTTCCAGAACCGATATTGATACAGCTGATATTAAATTTGGTTACTGCACCGAGTTTATTATTAAATTAGAAAAAGAATACACCGATGAGGACGAAGCGGAACTGAAGAAATACTTAGGTTCTATTGGTGACTCTTTAGTAGTCGTTTCTGATGATGAGATCGTAAAGATCCATGTACACACCAATCATCCGGGACTTGCTTTTGAGAAAGGTCTTACCTACGGTTCTTTATCCCGTATGAAAGTTGACAATATGCGTGAAGAGCATGAAGAACGTGTGATCCAGGACTCTGAACGTCTTGCAAAAGAGCAGGCACAGGCTGATGCGGCAAAAACAGAAGAGACACAGCCGGAAGAGCAGACAGAGCGCAAAGAATACGGTTTTATCGCAGTATCCTGCGGTGATGGATTAAGTGAGATCTTTAAGGGAATTGGCACTGATTATCTGATCGAAGGCGGCCAGACCATGAATCCAAGTACAGAGGATATGTTAAATGCCATTGCTCATGTAAATGCAGATCACATTTTTATCCTTCCTAATAATAAGAACATTATCATGGCTGCAAACCAGGCAAGAGATCTGACTGAGGATAAGGAGATCATCGTTATCCCGTCAAAGACTGTTCCTCAGGGAATTACAGCATTAGTAAACTTTATGCCTGATCTTACTTCTCAGGAAAACCTGGAAAATATGACAGCTGAGATGGAACGTGTAAAGACTGCCCAGATCACTTATGCAGTGCGTACTACCAATATCGACGGCATGGATATTGAAAAGGGCGATATTATGGCGATCGGTGACAAGGGTATGCTGGCAGTAGAACATTCTCCGGAAGAAGCGGCTAAGGCAGCTTTAAAGGCAATGTTAGATGATGAAAGCGAACTGGTAACGATTTACTATGGCTGCGATGTTAAAGAAGAAGATGCCGAGAAACTGAAGGAAGAGGCAGAAAGTTTATTCCCGGATAAGGAACTGGAACTTCAGTATGGCGGACAGCCTATCTACTATTATATGATTTCAGCAGAATAAACTGCTGGTTCATATGACTATAAGGAGGTATCGTTTATGAACGAAGATTTCAGAATGGAACAGGGCTACAAGGAAGCGGCTTATGGAGACAGCCTTGGCAGATATACAGCAAAGACATTTGGTTGGATGTTTATCGGTCTCCTTATTACATTTGGTGTAGCAATTGGAATGTATATGACAGATGGTCTGTATTATGTAAGCCGGGTACCAGGCTGGTACTACATCTTGTTTATCGCAGAGATTGGCATCGTTGTATACCTGTCAGCACGGATCAACCAGATGACAGTAGGTATGGCAAGAACCATGTTTTTCCTGTATGCAGCTGTAAACGGTATTGTATTCAGCGTTTATTTCCTTGTATTTGATGTAGTATCTTTATGGATGGCATTTGCTATTACTGCTGCATTTTTCGGCGTTATGGCGCTGATCGGATATTTTGGAAATATCAATTTCTCTGCGCTGCGTCCATTTATGATGGCAGGACTGATCTTTTTAGCAGGTTTCTGGCTGTTGTCCATGTTTATCAATCTGTCTGCTTATGAGACAGTTGTATGCGCTATCGGTATTTTCATTTTCCTGATTGTTACTGCTTATGATGCAAAGAAGATCCAGGCATTTTACAGCTACTATGGAAATGTTCCGGAAATGGCTACAAAATCTTCTATTTTTGCAGCATTACAGCTGTATCTTGATTTTATCAACCTGTTTGTTTATCTACTTCGTTTTGTAGGAAGAAGACGTAGATGATAGTCATTGGCGAATGAACCGTCTGCGTTAGCAGACAGTAAACCACATTTGTGGGATATTTGAATGCAAGAGCCCGTCCGGTAAGGATGGGCTGTTGTAAATATATGAGATCAAGGGGAGAAAAATATGTTAATAGGAGCATTAGAAGCAGGCGGCACTAAAATGGTCTGCGCACTGGGAAGAGAAGACGGAACGATCATTGAACAGGTTTCCATTCCGACTACTACGCCGGAGGAGACTATCCCAAAGATCACAGCATACTTCAAAGATAAGGGAATTGAAGCGCTGGGAATTGGAGCTTTCGGACCTGTGGGAGTAGATCCGAAAGCAGATAATTACGGTTATATCCTTGAAACACCAAAGCTGGCATGGAGAAATAAGGATCTCCTTGGCGGTCTGAAAAAAGAACTGAATGTTCCTATGGGGATTGATACAGATGTAAATGGTTCCTGCCTGGGCGAAGTAACATATGGCTGCGCTAAGGGACTGGACAGTGTTGTTTATATCACCATTGGAACCGGCGTTGGTGTTGGTGTATGGGTAAACGGAGGACTTCTTCACGGTATGCTCCATCCGGAAGGTGGACATATCCTGTTAAACCGTCATCCGGAAGATGAAAAAGGCGGCATCTGCCCGAACCATAAAAACTGCCTTGAGGGCTTTGCAAGCGGCCCATCTATTGAAGCACGATGGGGCAAGAAAGCCATTGAATTAAAAGATGATCCAAAGGTGTGGGAGATCGAAAGCTACTATATTGCACAGGCAATTACAGATTATATTATGATCCTTTCACCACAGAAGATCATTTTAGGCGGCGGCGTTATGCATCAGGAACAGTTATTTACACTGATCCGTGAGAAAGTAAAGACAATGGTAGCAGGATATATCAATACGAAAGAATTACAGGATATAGATCATTATATCGTTCCTGCAAGTCTTCATGATGATCAGGGTATCATGGGTGCTATCAAATTAGGTTTAAATGCACTGGAGCAGGCAAAGAAATGAGTAACAGTGAGCCTGTAAGTTCCCTTAAAGGGATTGGAGAGAAAACCGGAAAATTATTTGAAAAGCTGGGGGTCATCACTATTGATGACCTTCTTTCCTATTATCCAAGAGCTTATGATACCTATGAGCCGCCTGTGCCTGTAGGCCAGTTAAAAGAGCAGATGGTCATGAGCGTGGCAGCCGCCCTTCCAAAGCCGCCGGACCTTCTGCGTACAGGAAAGATCCAGATGGTCTCTGCCTATGTTCGTGATATAACAGGTGCGCTGCAGCTTGCGTGGTATAATATGCCTTATATGCGCGCCAATATCAAAAGCGGGCAGATGTATGTATTCCGAGGAAAAGTAGTAAAAAAACGGGGCCGTCTGATGATGGAGCAGCCGGAAGTCTTTACGGAAGAAGCCTATGAAACAGTAGTAAATTCCATGCAGCCGGTGTATGGACAGACAAGAGGCTTAAGCAATAAAACCATTGTAAAAGCAGAAAAACAGGCTCTGGAAAACAGACAGATGAAGCGGGAATATATGCCTGCTTTTTTACGCAGAAAATATGAGTTGGCAGAGATCAATTATGCCTTAGAGCATATCCATTTTCCAAGAGACCAGAAGGAACTTTTATTTGCCAGAAAACGTCTTGTATTTGACGAGTTTTTCATGTTTTTAGTAGGAGTGCGCCGGTTAAAAGAGAGCAGGGAAGGAAAGAAAACAGAGTTTGTGATCCGGCCCGGTGAAGAGACAGGACGCTTAAAGGAGTCGCTGCCCTATGCACTGACCTCTGCCCAGGAACGTACCTTGCAGGAAGTATTTTCAGACCTGCAAAAAGGCTGTGTGATGAACCGCTTAGTCCAGGGTGATGTAGGTTCCGGTAAGACGGTTATTGCCATCCTGGCACTTCTTGCAGCAGCGGAAAATGGCTACCAGGGCGCTTTGATGGTGCCTACGGAGGTGCTGGCAAGACAGCATTTCGAGTCCATCACGAAAATGTTTGAAACCAGCGGTATTGATAAAAAAGTTGTCCTTATCACCGGTTCCATGACAGCCAAAGAAAAACGGATCGCCTATGAAAAAACTGCCTCCCATGAGGCAGATATTATTATCGGCACCCATGCGCTGATCCAGGAAAAGGTGATCTATGATAAACTGGCTCTGGTGATCACCGATGAGCAGCACCGGTTTGGCGTTGGTCAGAGGGAACTTTTAAGTGAAAAGGGACATACACCTCATGTTCTGGTCATGAGTGCAACACCGATCCCCCGTACACTGGCTATCATATTGTATGGGGATCTGGATATCTCTGTAATTGATGAGCTTCCTGCAGGTCGCCAGGTGATCAAAAACTGCGTGGTAGATACCAGCTACCGGCCAAAAGCCTATGCTTTTATTGAAAAACAGGTAGAAGCAGGCCGTCAGGCCTATGTGATCTGTCCTATGGTAGAAGCCAGCGAGATGATCGAAGGGGAAAATGTTCTGGATTATTCTAAAACACTGCGGGATGCGCTTCCTGAGTCCGTTAATGTAGAATATCTTCATGGAAAAATGAAGGCAAAAGAGAAGAATAAGATCATGGAACGGTTTGCGGCAGGAGAGATTCAGGTCCTTGTGTCTACTACGGTTATCGAGGTTGGAGTAAACGTGCCAAATGCTACCGTGATGATGATCGAAAATGCAGAACGCTTCGGTTTGGCTCAGCTGCACCAGTTAAGAGGCCGTGTAGGTCGAGGCAGTCACCAGTCTTATTGTATCATGGTCAATGGCTCCGGCGGAAAAGATACTATGGAACGCCTGGATATCTTAAACCGTTCTAACGATGGTTTCTATATTGCGTCAGAAGATCTGAAATTGCGTGGCCCGGGAGATATTTTTGGTGTACGCCAGAGCGGTGATCTGGAATTCCGTATTGGCGATGTGTTCACAGATGCAAACCTGTTAAAGCAGGTTTCAGAAGAGGTCAATGAAATACTGGATGATGACCCGGAACTGGAAAAAGAAGAACATCTGGAATTAAAGCGCCAGGTAGACTCTTATTTAGGGGACCGGTATGAGAAATTGAACTTGTAAGATAATATTCCAGAAAAAATGGCGTCAAAAAAACCACCCCGGACAGAAAATCCTGCCTGGGGTGATCTTTTCTTAGCACTAAGGAGTTTTACTTACCTGCCATCTGGCGTTCCTGGTTCTCGATCATTTTCTTGACCATATAGCCGCCTACAGAACCATTCTGTGCAGAGGTAAGGTTGCCGTTGTAACCGTTGCTTAAAGGTACTCCAAGCTCGTTGGCTACCTCCATTTTAAATCGATCCATGGCTTCCTTTGCTTCAGGTACGTTTGTTTTGTTTGTGTTGTTAGACATAATAAAACGCCTCCTTAATTGAGAAAGTGCTCTTTTGTTTTAAGAGCTTGTTGTTTGTTACGTTCTTAGTATGTGACCATCTTAAGATAATACACTAGAAGGTTCTGCGTAAATTGTTAAAAAATGCAAAATCCTTAAAAAAACCTTGTATTAAGTAAATTTTCATATTATACTTGTTGGGAATGAAAACAGAGCAGAAGTACGATACAGGCTGCTCATACAGGAGTTTATATTACATGAGAGTAATTGCTGGCAGCGCAAGAAGGCTGCTTTTAAAGACAATAGAAGGTATGGATACAAGACCTACCACAGACCGGATCAAGGAAACTTTATTTAATATGTTAAATACCCAGATCCCGGGCTGTACTTTTCTGGACCTGTTTTCCGGAAGCGGAGCGATCGGTATCGAAGCTTTGAGCCGGGGCGCAAAACAGGCATTTTTTGTGGAAAGTAATCCGGAGGCAGTTTCCTGTATCCGGGAAAATTTAAGCCGCACCCATTTAGAAGAGGGAGCGCTGGTGTTAAACTGTGATGTGATCGCAGGACTGAAAAAATTAGAGGGAAGAAATCCACGGTTTGATATTATTTTTATGGATCCGCCATATAACCATGAATTTGAAAACCGTGTTTTAGAATATCTTTCCAGTTCACCTATGGTGACAGAAGATACTCTGATCATTATAGAAGCTTCCAAGGAAACGGATTTTGACTGGCTTTCTGACGCAGGCTTTCATATGATAAAAGAAAAAGTATACAAGACCAACAAGCATATATTTGCTGGCAAGGGGGCATAAATGAGAGTCGCAGTATATCCGGGAAGTTTTGATCCGGTTACATTAGGACATATTGATATTATACAGCGTACTTCTAAGATGTTTGACAAAGTGATCATCGGTGTTTTGAAAAACCGTTCCAAATCACCATTGTTTACTGCAGAGGAAAGAGTGGAGCTGTTAAAGGAAGTGACTGCGGATATTCCAAATGTAGAGGTGCAGTCTTTTCAGGGCCTTCTGATCGATTTTGTCCGTCAAAATCAGGCAAATGTGATCGTAAGAGGATTAAGAGCGATCACAGATTTTGAGTATGAACTTCAGATGGCGCAGACCAATCGAGTGATCGCGCCGGAGATCGATACTATATTTTTAACCACGAATTTGAAATATTCCTATCTCAGTTCCAGTATTGTAAAAGAAATCGCAGAATTTAACGGCGATATTAAAGAATTTTTACATCCTATTGTTGTAGAACGGGTGAAAGAAAAGCTGGAAGAGATGAAAAACGTATAGAGTATGTAATAGATACACGTAATAAACCAAAGGAGAACGATAAAATGAGCAGAATTGAACAGTTGATCAGTGAAATTGAAGAATACATAGACAGTTGTAAATTCCAGGCTCTGTCCAACAGCAAGATCATTGTTAATAAGGAAGAAATGGAAGAGCTGTTAGTAGAGCTTCGGATGCGTATCCCGGATGAGATCAAGAAATACCAGAAGATCATCAGCCAGCAGGAGACCATTTTAAGTGATGCCCAGGCTCAGTCTGAGTCTATGCTGGCAGACGCAAAGAAACAGTCTGACTCCATGATCGCACAGGCTACAGAGCAGGCAAACACCATGGTAGAGCAGGCAACCGAACAGGCTAATTCTATGGTAGCACAGGCGGATGCACAGACCAACGAGATGGTCAATGACCATGAGATCATGCAGCGTGCTTATGCACATGCAAACGAAGTAGTTGAGCAGGCAAATGTCCAGGCTCAGGCAATCGTAGATGCAGCTGTTAATGATGCAAACAATATCCGCCAGGGTGCGATCCAGTATACAGACGATATGCTGCGCAGCCTTCAGAATATTATGGATCATACCATGGAAACTGCAAAGGGACGTTTTGACTCCTTTATGAGTTCCATGCAGTCCAGCTATGACATTGTAACCAACAACCGTAAGGAACTGTCTGGTGGTCTTGTACAGCAGGAACCGGAAGCACAGGCAGCACCTCAGGAAGAAAAGAAGGAAGAAGCTTAAATTTCTGAAAGGGATCAGATTTTTAAGAGAATCCAAAAGAATACGCAGGAAAGTAAACTGTGAAGGGCTTTCCAGAAGATATAATGCCGGATGGAGAGTCCGGCATTTTTTCTGCCGCTGTGCATTGTAAGAACACTGCGGGTCTGGAAAATACCGCTGATACCGCCAAAAGCAACACTTGCAGTGACTAAGAGCAGACCAGTGAGACCGGATGTATGTTCGCAGATGGTTTGGATCCCGGTAGTGATCTCTAAAAGCCCCATAAGAGCAGGTTTTAAAATAACAGGGCCGGGAAGGGGCAGCTTAAAAAGATACAGGGATAAGATGGAAAACAGCATGATATAAAGCCCGATTTTTTCCATAGTTTCAAGGCAGCTCATCAGGTGCTCATCCAGGGAGAAGGAAGAAATGGGTGCTGTGTGAGAGACACCGGACCAGACAGAAGGACGTATCTTCCTGTTCTTTTTGGATTTTTTATCATAATAATGCCTTGCCAGATAAGAAATGGGAAAAACTGGAAGATAAAGGGCTGCAAGGAAGGGAAAAAGAGGAAATTTTATGGAAGGTGGAAGGAGCTTCTGTCCTTCCATCACTGTATAACCGGTGAGGAACATAGGGCTTGGATGATTGCAGATGGAGAGAAGATAGCAGGCTTCTTCCCAGGAAATCTGTCCCCTTTCTAATAAGTCCCGGTCCATTTTAGCCCCCATGGGATAGCCGCATAACAGTCCGGTGAGAAAAACGAAGCCTGCAGGCTGAGAAAAGTGGAATACTCCGGATAATAAAGGAGAAAAGGGCTTTACAACAAGACCTACAGCGCCCATGGCAGCAATGACGCCGGTTCCGATCATAAAAGGCAGCAAAGTAGGCAAAACTGTGTAAGCCCAGAGAAGGAGTCCCTTTCTGGCACCTTCCAAAGCGGTACCCGGAGAGAGCAAAAGCAGGATAAGAAAGAACAGGGCCAGAAGGCTTAAGAGGATCCGTTTCATAGGGCCTCCGGTTAAATGCAGGGTTTGTTTTAATATATGGCCGGATCTTTTGAAAAATGATGTTTAAGTAGTAGCATGTATAAGGAGCAGGATATGACAGATGTGAAACAGCTGCCGGAAGCGTTCTTAAAGGAAATGGAACAGCTTTTAGGAGATGAATATGAGGCATATATAAAAAGCTATGAGGAAGCGTGGAAACCAGGTCTGCGTGTAAATACATTGAAAATTATGCCGGAGGAATTTAAAAATCTTTCCCACCTGGAACTGACACCTGTAGACTGGACGGAAAAGGGATTTTATTATGAAGACACAGAACGTCCTGCCAGACATCCTTTTTATTATGCCGGTCTTTATTATCTTCAGGAGCCCAGTGCCATGGCACCAGCGGCTGTGCTTCCGGTAGAACCGGGAGATAAGGTCTTAGACGTATGTGCGGCACCGGGAGGAAAAAGTACGGAACTGGCAGCAAAACTTCAGGGAAAAGGAATGCTTGTATCCAATGACATCAGTTATTCCAGGGCAAGAGCATTACTTAAAAACCTGGAACTGGCAGGAGCAGAAAATATTTCTGTTTTAAGTGAAGAACCGGGAAAACTGGCAGCTGTATGGCCGGAGTTTTTTGATAAGATTTTAGTAGATGCACCATGTTCCGGGGAAGGAATGTTTCGCAGGGAAGAGGATATGGTAAAGGACTGGGTAAGCAGAGGCCCCTCTTATTACAGCTCAATCCAGAGGGAGATCTTAGAGCAGGCTGTGGCCATGTTAAAACCAGGAGGAATGATGCTTTATTCTACCTGTACCTTCTCAAAAAAAGAAGATGAGGAAAATGTGGCGTATATTTTAGAAAAATATCCATCCATGGAACTGGTTCCTATTGATAAAGAGCAGTTTAAGGGACTTTCGGATGGTTTTGGATATCCACAGACTGCCCGCCTGTTCCCACACCGGATCCAGGGGGAAGGACATTTCCTGGCATTATTCCACAAGAAAGAGGATGAAAATGGTTCTGGCAGTGGTGCAGCTGTTTTGAGGCTATCAGGAGATGAAAAAGAGGCTTCAAAGCGGGCCAAGGAAGCAGGCAAACAGGAAGATCTGATGAAATTTCTGAAAAACTGCAGGAAGGAATGGGATTTAGGCCGTATCTATATCCGGGATGAGCAGGTATATTATCTGCCGGAGGGCTTAAAAACAGGACTTCCGCTGCGGTTTTTGCGAACAGGGCTGCATCTGGGTGAGTTAAAGAAAGGTCGTTTTGAACCATCCCAGGCGTTTGCAATGGCATTAAAAAAAGACGAATATCAGGTACGCCTTGATCTGAAAACAGAGGATGAACGTGTGATCCGCTATTTAAAAGGAGAAACGATCAGTCTTGTAAATGAGGAAGAACCGGTAAAGGGCTGGTGTCTGGTTACAGTAGAAGGCTTTCCTTTAGGCTGGGCCAAAGGCAATGGAATGACCCTTAAAAATAAATACTATGCAGGCTGGCGCTGGCAGTAAGAGAGGATAAATGAAATATGGCAGAAAAGAAGAAAAAAGCTTCTAATTCCAGTATGCGCCTGGACAAATTTCTGGTGGAAATGGGAAAAGGAAGCCGCAGCCAGATCAAGGAAATGGCGAAAAAAGGACGGATCCAGGTAAATGGAACTGTGATAAAGGCAACGGATGGAAAAATAGATCCGGAAAAAGATGTGGTCTTACTGGACGGACAGCCGGTTTCTTATGCACACACAGAATATTTTATGTTAAATAAACCGGCAGGTACTGTATCAGCTACAGAGGATGGGAAATATCCTACTGTAATAAGTCTGATCGACGCTGCTTTGCGCAAGGACCTGTTTCCGGTGGGACGTCTGGATCTGGATACAGAGGGACTGCTGCTGATCACCAACGACGGGGCAATGGCTCATGAGCTGCTGTCTCCGAAGAAACATGTAGATAAAATATACCTGGCTTACATAGAGGGAACACTTCCAAAGGATGCCAAAAAGCAGATGCAGGAAGGCCTTATAATAGAAGAAGGTGTAAAAACACTTCCTGCAGAGCTGGTCATATTAGACCCGCCGGCGGGAATGAAAGAGGGACTGACTGCAGTTTCACTACGGATCCATGAAGGAAAATTCCACCAGGTAAAAAGGATGTTTGAAGTTTTAGGCTGTAAAGTGGTATACTTAAAACGTATGACCATGGGGCCGCTGGTATTGGATCCGTCTTTAAAGCCGGGAGAGTACCGGGCATTAAAGGAAGAAGAGCTTAAGGCTCTTGAACGAAAGATCAATGAGAAAGAACGGACGCATATTTTAGACGGCATTTCTGCTGTTTTATTTGACTTAGATGGCACTCTGGTGGACTCCATGTGGATGTGGGAAGCCATTGATGTTGAATATCTGGGCCGTTATGGTCTGGAATGCCCGTCTGATCTGCAAAAAGCCATTGAGGGAATGAGTTTTTCAGAAACAGCAGTATATTTTAAGGAACGTTTTAATCTGCCAGACTCTATTGAAGAGATTAAACAGGCGTGGGTGGAAATGTCTCTGGAAAAATACCAGAAGGAAGTACCTGTAAAACCGGGGGTAAGGGAATTTCTGGAAGAAATTTCCATCCGGGGCATTAAAGCAGGTATTGCTACCAGCAACGGAAGGGAAATGGTAGATGCTGTATTAAAGTCTTTAGGACTGGAACAATATTTCCAGGTAGTTGCCACTGCCTGTGAAGTGGCAGCCGGAAAACCGGCACCGGATATTTACCTGGAGGTGGCAAGAAGGCTGGGCGCAAAACCGGAAAACTGTCTGGTATTTGAGGATGTTCCGGCCGGTATCATGGCAGGAAAAAATGCGGGAATGAAGGTCATTGCAGTAGAAGATGATTTTTCAGAGACAATGAAAGAAGAAAAGGAACAGCTGGCTGACCGGCTGATCCATGATTTTTACGAGGTTTTATAAATGGTACATGATTATTTACCGATCAACAGAGAAGATATGAAAAAAAGGGGCTGGGAACAGTGCGATTTCGTCTATGTTTCCGGTGATGCCTATGTAGACCATCCTTCTTTTGGAACGGCCATTATTTCAAGGCTGTTGGAAGCACATGGTTATAAGGTAGGTATCATTGCCCAGCCGGACTGGAAGGACAATAAGAGCATCCAGATCTTAGGACGGCCAAGACTGGGATTTTTGGTGTCTGCGGGAAATATGGATTCCATGGTAAACCATTATTCCGTATCCAAAAAGCGCAGAAAAGAGGACTCCTATACTCCTGGTGGGGTAATGGGAAAAAGACCGGACTATGCAGTGGTGGTATACTGCAACCTGATCCGTTCTGCTTATAAAGATGTGCCTATCATTGCCGGAGGTATTGAGGCAAGCCTTCGCCGTCTGGCTCATTATGATTACTGGTCCAATAAGATGAAGCGGTCCATTTTGCTGGATGCCCAGGCAGATATTATTTCCTATGGAATGGGAGAACATTCCATTGTGGAACTGGCAGATGCATTGGACAGCGGACTGGATATTAAGGATATTACTTTTATAGACGGTACGGTTTATAAGACAAAGAGCCTGGAGTCTGTTTATGATTATAAGCTGCTTCCGGACTATACAGAGCTGTTAGAAGATAAGAAACGGTACGCAGAAAGCTTTTTTGTACAGTACAGCAATACAGATCCGTTTTCCGGAAAACGTCTGGTGGAACCTTATGAGGGCAAAGTTTATGTGGTACAGAACCCGCCTGCAAAGCCACTGACACAGGATGAGATGGATGATGTGTATGCTCTGCCATATATGAGAAGCTATCATCCTTCTTATGAGGCAGCCGGTGGCGTCCCGGCTATCCGTGAGATCAAATTCAGCCTAATCAGCAACAGAGGCTGTTTTGGTGCATGCAGCTTCTGCGCACTGACTTTCCATCAGGGAAGGATCATCCAGGCAAGAAGCCATGAGTCATTGGTGGATGAGGCAAAACTTCTTACAGAAGAGCCTGATTTTAAGGGATATATCCATGATGTTGGCGGACCTACTGCCAATTTCCGTTTCCCTGCCTGCGAAAAACAGCTGACTAAGGGTGCCTGCCCTAATAAGCAGTGTCTGTTCCCTGAACCATGTAAGAACCTGCGTGCGGACCACAGTGATTATATTTCACTCTTAAGAAAGCTGCGTGCGATCCCAAAGGTAAAGAAAGTATTCATCCGTTCCGGTATCCGTTTTGACTATCTGTTAAAGGATCCGGGAAAGAAGTTTTTACGGGAACTTTGCGAATACCATGTAAGCGGCCAGCTGAAAGTTGCGCCGGAGCATGTGGCAGATAAGGTGCTCATGCGCATGGGCAAGCCGAAAAACAGTGTATACAGAGAGTTTGTAAAAGAATACAAGCAGATGAATGAGAAGCTGGGAAAGGACCAGTATCTGGTGCCTTATCTGATGTCTTCCCATCCAGGTTCTTCTATGAAAGAGGCGGTGGAGCTGGCGGAGTATTTAAGAGATCTGGGCTACATGCCGGAGCAGGTACAGGACTTTTATCCGACACCGTCAACCATTTCCACCTGCATGTATTATACAGGATATGACTGCCGTACCATGGAAAAGGTGTATGTGCCTGTTAATCCTCATGAGAAGGCTATGCAGAGAGCGCTGATCCAGTACCGGAACCCGAAAAATTATGACCTGGTGGCAGAGGCTCTTAAGATTGCCGGAAGAACGGATCTGATCGGCTTTGATAAGAAATGTCTGATCAAGCCGAGGAATTTTGATAAGAGCGCTCATGATGAGAAAGAGTTTCGTGGACATGGGGGAGTTTCCGGCGGCAAGAATGCGGTTGGCAGGAATGAAAACAGCAGGAATGGAAATAACAGGAATACAGCAGGAAAAAATACTGGTGGAAGAAATACAGGCGCAAGCGGCAGAAATATGGAAAAGCTGTCAGGAAGCAAGATGAATGCAGCGAAAACTGCAGGTAAGAAAAAAGGCATCCGAAACGTTCATAAAAAGAAAGGAAACTGACAATGAAAATTGCTGTTATAACAGGAGCATCTTCTGGAATGGGCTGGGAATGCGCCATCCGCTTATGGGAGCAGTTTCCAGGACTGGATGAGATCTGGGCAGTGGGAAGACGAAAAGAGCGCCTGGTAAAACTGGAAGAAAAAGTAAATATTCCGGTGCGCAAATTTGTTCTGGATCTGAGTCAGGAAAAAGAACGGGAGATCTTAAAAGCTGAGTTAGAACGCTTGAAACCCCAGGTGAAATTTCTGGTAAATGCAGCTGGTTTTGGAAAGATCGGAAATGTATGTGATCTGTCTGAAAAAGACCAGTCAGGAATGGTGCAGGTAAACTGTACTGCTCTGACAGCTGTTACCACCATGGTCCTTCCTTTTATGTCTCAGAACAGCCGCATCCTGCAGTTTGCTTCCAGTGCAGCCTTTCTGCCCCAGCCGGGCTTTGCAGTATATGCAGCTTCAAAGGCCTATGTGTTAAGCTACAGCCAGGCATTAAACAGGGAATTAAAGGGCAGAAAGATATTTGTAACTGCCATTTGCCCGGGACCGGTGCGCACAGAATTTTTTGATATTGCACAGACAACAGGTGAAATTCCATTATACAAAAAACTGGTTATGGCAGCACCGGGAAAGGTTGTGGCAAAAGCAATCCGGGACAGCATTGCAGGAAGAGAAATTTCTGTCTATGGGCTTTTTATGAATGCATTCTGGATCCTTGCAAAAGTGTTTCCACACAGCCTGATCTTAGATATGATGGAAAAGATAGAGTACTTACCGGGAAAGGATCGTTGGTAAAATGCAGAAACTGAAAGTGGCCTCCAATGAGGCAGGACAGAGGCTGGATAAGCTGCTGTCCAAATATTTAAGCCAGGCAGGAAAAGGCTTTCTTTATAAGATGATGCGAAAGAAAAACATTACCTTAAATGGAAAGAAGTGTGATGGTTCTGAACGGGTGGAAGAAGGGGATGAGATCAGTCTGTTTCTGGCAGATGAGACCATTGAAAAGTTTTCGGCGCCTCTTCCAGAACTGGCAGCATTAGGAAAAGAAAAAGACAGAAATTCGGGAAAAGCCGGGAAAAACGGGGAAAATGGAAACAGGAAGAAAAAACAGGAGTTATCTATCGTATACGAAGATAAAAATGTTTTGATCGTAAATAAACCTTCCGGAATGCTTTCACAGAAAGCAAAAGAAGGGGATGTTTCCCTAAATGAGCACATTTTAAATTATCTCATTGACTCCGGGCATCTTCCGGTAAGCCAGCTGCGCACGTTCCGGCCTTCGATCTGCAACCGTCTGGATCGCAATACCAGTGGTCTGGTAGTTGCCGGAACTTCTTTAGCCGGACTTCAGATCATGAACGGGGTCTTAAAAGACAGGAGCATCCATAAATATTATCAGTGTATCGTCAAAGGCAAGATCGATAAGCCCCAGATGATCGCCGGTTTCTTAAAGAAAGATGAAGCCCAAAATACGGTGCAGATCTATCCGTTAGAAGTGGAAGGCAGTGTTCCTATTATGACGGAATACGTGCCTGTAAAGAGCAGTGATACAGCAACACTTTTGCGGGTCACTCTGATCACTGGGCGCAGCCATCAGATCCGTGCCCATCTGGCTTCTATTGGCCATCCTATTTTAGGAGATTTTAAGTATGGAGATCCAAAGTTGAATGAGCAGATCCAGAAGAAATATAAAGTGCGCTCCCAGCTTTTACATTCCTGGAAACTTGTCATGCCGGAAAAGCTGGCACAGCCTCTGGATTATCTGTCAGGAAAAGAGTTTATCGCTCCTTTGCCTGCTGCTTTTAAGAAGGTATTAAAAGGAGAAGGATTGGAGACAGCGGAGTCAAATTCTTGACAGAAAAGTGGCTTTGGGGTATGCTAATTCATATAACTGTAACAATTATATAACGAGAGGATAAAATACAATGGGAAAGATCATATTAACCGGCGACCGTCCAACCGGACGCCTTCATGTAGGACATTATGTAGGTTCTTTAAAGAGAAGAGTAGAGCTTCAGAATTCTGGTCAGTTTGATGAGATCTACATCATGATCGCAGATGCACAGGCTCTTACAGATAATGCAGATAACCCTGAAAAAGTACGTCAGAACATCATTGAGGTAGCATTAGACTATCTGGCTTGTGGTCTGGATCCTGCAAAATCCACTTTATTTATCCAGTCCCAGGTACCGGAGCTTTGCGAGATGACTTTCTACTATATGGATCTGGTAACTGTATCCAGATTACAGCGTAATCCTACTGTAAAAACCGAGATCCAGATGCGTAATTTCGAGACCAGCATCCCAGTTGGTTTCTTTACCTACCCGATCAGCCAGGCAGCAGATATTACTGCATTTAAGGCAACCACCGTTCCGGTTGGTGAAGACCAGGCTCCAATGATCGAGCAGACTCGTGAGATCGTTCACAAGTTTAATACCGTATACGGCGGCAATCTGGTAGAGCCTGAGATCCTGCTTCCAGACAATAAAGCATGTCTGCGTCTGCCAGGTATCGACGGAAAGGCAAAAATGAGCAAGTCCTTAGGAAACTGCATCTATCTGTCCGACTCCGAAGAAGAAATCAAGAAGAAGATCATGTCCATGTTCACAGACCCGAACCACCTGCGCGTTCAGGATCCGGGACAGGTAGAAGGAAATCCAGTATTTATCTATCTGGATGCATTCTGCCGTGATGAGCACTTTGAAAAATATCTGCCAGATTACAAGAACCTGGATGAATTAAAGGCTCATTATATGAGAGGCGGCCTTGGAGACGTTAAGGTTAAGAAGTTCTTAAACAACGTGATCCAGGATGAACTTCGCCCGATCAGAGAACGCAGAAAAGAGATCGCAAAAGACATTCCAGCTGTATACAAGATCCTGGAAGAGGGAAGCATCAAGGCAGAAAAGAAAGCAGCACAGACCCTTGCAGAGATGAAGCGCGCTATGAAGATCAACTACTTTGAAGATAAGGAGCTGATCGCAGAGCAGGCAGCTAGATTTTCCAGTGAGGCAGATGCGTAAGTATATCTGAAAAAGCGATAAAAGATCGTATAAGTTTTTATATAAGGTCATATGAAAAAACCGCCCGGACCGATCAAGTCCGGGCGGTTTTTCATAACTGTATTTACATAACGATCAATTCATACTTTCTTGAACCAAGCCCAATCTTTTCTGCATGTTCCAGGCAGCTTCTCCACTCAGACTCTGGAGTAGAGTTGCAGAAGTGATCGTGGTGGTCTACGAAACCTTTTTTTGCCATGTTCTTTGCAAGCTGGCTTCCTGGCATTGGGGTGGCTTTGAGGCAGGCGTCTACGCAGGCCTGATCCAGTGCCAGCGGGTCGAAGGAGGCGAACATTCCAATATTTGGAAGGATCGGAACGTCATTTTCACCATGGCAGTCGCAGTTAGGGGATACATCTACTACCAGGGAAATATGGAAGTTTGGACGGCCGTCTACAACCGCTTTGGTATACTCAGCCATACGGCAGTTTAACAGTTCATTTGCAGTATCGTTGTCAAATGCAATGGCATCGAAGTTGCAGGCACCCAGGCAGCGGCCGCAGCCTACGCAGTGTTCCTGATCTACATGCATTTTTCTGGCAGTTTCATCAAAGATCAGACCGCCGTTGGCACATTCCTTCTGGCATTTGCGGCAGCCTTTGCAGACATCCTGCTCAATGTGTGGTTTGCCGCTGCTGTGCTGGTCTTTCTTTCCGGCTCTGGAACCGCAGCCCATACCGATGTTTTTGATAGTTCCGCCAAAACCAGTCATTTCATGGCCTTTAAAATGAGTCAGGCTGATAAATACGTCAGCATCCATGATCGCACGGCCGATCTTTGCTTCTTTTACATATTCCCCGCCTGTTACCGGCACATCTACATCATCTGTACCTTTCAGACCGTCACCAATAAGGATAGGACATCCTACAGTCAGCGGTGTAAATCCATTTTCCCAGGCACATTCCAGGTGCTCTAAAGCGTTTTTGCGGCTTCCTGGATACATGGTATTACAGTCAGTAAGAAATGGCTTTCCGCCAAACTCCTTTACTACGTCTGCAACCGCTTTTGCATAGTTAGGACGAAGATAACTGATATTTCCCAGTTCTCCGAAGTGCATCTTAATAGCAACAAATTTGCCGTCCATATCCAGTTTTTCGATACCGGCTTTTTTGATCAGCTTCTTTAACTTGGTTGGAAGTCCGTCACCAAAGGCAACGGTGTGAAAATCAGTAAAATAAACTTTTGATGGTTCCATACAATACCTCGCTTTTGTGTGATTATATTTAAGTGATATTTTTTCTCTATAGTATAGTGCAAAAAATGAAGAATGGCAAATATGAATTGTATTTGATATAATGTAATGAGTGAAGACAAAAACAAGCGGCTGCGCAGCAGACATTTGTTTTTGGCGAGCCATTAACGAACGAATCGTCTGCGAAAGCAGACAGTGGAGCGCGATAGCGCGGGATTCGTGAGTATTTGAGCGAAGATAAAACAAGCGGCTGCGCAGCAGACATTTGTTTTGCGGAAAGGACAGCATAAAATGGGAACATGGAAAACAAGGGGGCTTCGGGGTTCTACCTTAGAAGACCTGATCAATCATACAAATGAAAGTTACAGGGAGAAAAAACTGGCTCTGATCCAGAAGATCCCTACACCCATTACTCCCATTGAAATAGATAAGAGCAGCCGTCATATTACACTGGCTTATTTTGACCAGAAGAGTACCGTAGACTATATTGGGGCAGTTCAAGGAATACCGGTATGTTTTGACGCAAAAGAGTGTGCGGTAAAAACATTTCCTCTTCAGAACATTCACCCACATCAGATCAAATTTATGGAAGAATTTGAACAACAGGGGGGGATATCATTTATCATTGTTCATTATACAGCATTAGATGAAATGTATTATGTGCCTTTTACAGATGTAAAAAAATTCTGGGACCGCATGGAAGCAGGTGGCAGAAAAAGTTTTACCTACGATGAAATTAACAAAAACTGGAAAATACGTTCTCATAGGGATATGTATGTCCATTACCTGGAACCATTATCCATTGATCTAAGTCAGAGGGAGAACGATCAATAGCCGTTCCATGAGCCTGGCTAAGAAAAATCCAGAAAGCCGTTGACAAGAAAGAATGAAGCCTTTATAATGAAAACACGTTAGCAAATCATCACTCTACCATGGTAAAGTGATAGCAAGGCAAAAAGCAAAGCCATTTATATCGGCAAAAGATAAGGGAGATGTGCTATGACAAAGAAAAACAAACTGATCCACACTCCGGAAGGAGTCAGGGACATTTATAACGGAGAATGCCGCAGAAAGCTGGCAGTTCAGGAGAAGATCCTCCATACATTGTATCTTTACGGTTATGAGCATATCCAGACCCCAAGTTTTGAATATGCGGATATTTTTAATGAAGACCGCGGAAGCGTAGGCGCCCAGGAAATGTTCAAGTTCTTTGACAGGGACAACAACATGCTGGTGCTCCGGCCAGATATGACCCCAGCAGTGGCAAGATGTGTGGCAAAATATTTTATGGATGACGATATGCCTCTGCGTCTGTGCTACCTGGAGCGCACTTTTAAAAATAATACCAGCTATCAGGGTTATTTAAAAGAGCGGGCTGAGTCAGGTGCAGAGCTGATCGGCGATGACTCACCAGATGCAGATGCTGAGATGATCGCTATGGTCATTGACTGTTTAAAGGCAGCTGGTTTAAAAGAGTTCCAGGTAGAATTAGGTGAGGTTGCATTTTACAGAAGCCTGTTACAGCAGTCCGGACTGGACGAGGACGCACAGGCCCAGTTAAATGATCTGATTGAAAACAAGAACCGCTTTGGCGTAGAAGAGTTTTTAAAGAACCAGGACATGGAAGAAAGCTTAAAAGAAGCGTTTTTAAAACTTCCAGAGCTGTTTGGCGGTATCAACCAGATTAAAAAGGCAAAAGCATTAACAGATAACCCACAGGCATTAGCAGCCATTGAGCGGCTGGAGCGGGTACATACTTTGCTGGAAGAATATCATATGGCTGATTATGTATCTTACGACCTGGGAATGTTAAGCCGTTACCAGTATTATACCGGTATCATTTTCAAGGCATATACCTATGGAACCGGCGATTACATTGTTACCGGCGGCCGTTACAATAAACTGTTAGTCCAGTTTGGAAAAGATACTCCGGCAGTTGGTTTCGCCATTGTAGTAGACCAGCTGATGGCAGCTTTATCCAGACAGCAGATCCACATTCCGGTGCAGTTAGTAAATACGGTGATCCTGTATGAGCCCTCAGCCAGACAAAGTGCGGTACGTTTAAGCCGTTTCTTCCGTTCCGAGGGTACTCCGGTGCAGTCCATGGTCATGGAAGAAGGAAAGAGCTTGGAAGATTATAAGGGAATGGCAAAGAAGAGAGGTCTTCGCACCATTCTCTGCCTGAAGGATACAGGAAATACAGTAACTGCCTTTGACATGCTTACAGGAAATGTAGACGAAACCCCTGTATCTGCATACGGAGTCAGGGAGATCTTATAAAAGATCCAGAAAGCATAAAAGCATATTGGATATAAAAGGAGATAAAGCAGCATGAGATATCTGACCATAGCATTAGCCAAGGGCCGTCTGGCATCCAAGGCAATGGATATGTTTGAACAGATCGGCATTTCCTGTGAGGAGATGAAGGACAAAAACTCCAGAAAGCTGATCTTTGTAAATGAAGACTTGGGCATCCGTTTCTTCTTAGCCAAGGCAAATGACGTTCCTACTTATGTAGAATATGGCGCGGCAGACATCGGTATTGTAGGCCGTGACACCATTTTAGAGGAAGGCAGAAGACTGTATGAGGTCTTAGACCTGGCAATGGGAAAATGCAGGATGTGCGTCTGCGGACCGGAGTCAGCAAGAGAGCGTTTAAAACACCACGAACTGATCCGTGTCGCTACCAAATATCCGCACATTGCAAAAGACTATTTCTACAACCAGAAATACCAGACTGTAGAGATCATTAAATTAAACGGCTCCATTGAGCTGGCACCGATTGTAGGGCTTTCTGAGGTGATCGTAGATATCGTGGAGACCGGTTCTACCTTAAGAGAAAACGGACTGGTAGTCTTAGAAGAGGTCTGTGACCTTTCCGCACGTATGGTAGTCAATCAGGTAAGCATGAAAACGGAAAATGAACGGATCACAAAGATCATTAAAGATTTTCAGGGACTTTTAAAGGAAAAAGAGAGGGCGGACAAATGAGGATCGTAAAATTAGATGAAGCATCTATGAAAAATATTCTGGCAGATATGTTAAAAAGAGACCCAAATAATTATGATGCATACACAGAAACCGTGCAGGAGATCGTAGACCGGGTAAAAGCAGAAGGAGACGCAGCTGTTTTTGATTATACAAAGAAATTTGATAAAGCAGAGATCAATGCAGACAACATCCGTGTAACAGAGGCAGAGATCAAAGAGGCTATGGAAGCTGTTGATCCACATCTTCTGGAAGTAATGAAGAAATCCATGGAAAATATCCGCCGTTACCATGAAAAACAGAGAAGAAACAGCTGGTTTGACTCCCAGCCGGACGGCACGATCTTAGGACAGAAGATCACAGCATTGGAGAGTGCCGGTGTGTATGTACCTGGCGGCAAAGCTGCTTATCCTTCTTCTGTACTTATGAACATTATCCCGGCAGAGGTAGCTGGTGTAAAACGTATCGTTATGGTCACACCTCCTGGAAAAGATGGCAAGGTAAATCCTGTTACTTTAACAGCAGCACATCTGGCCGGTGCAACCGAAGTTTATAAAGTAGGTGGCGCACAGGCAATTGCAGCCCTTGCTTTCGGCACTGAGTCCATTCCAAGAGTCAGCAAGATCGTAGGACCTGGAAATATCTTCGTTGCCCTTGCAAAGAAAGCGGTATACGGTCATGTAAGCATTGACAGCATTGCAGGACCAAGTGAGATCCTGGTAGTGGCAGATGAAACAGCCAATCCAAGATATGTGGCAGCTGACCTGTTAAGCCAGGCAGAGCATGATGAATTAGCCAGTGCTATTTTAGTTACCACCAGTATGGAACTGGCTGAGAAGGTCTCCAAAGAAGTTGATGGTTTCCTTCAGGTATTATCCAGAAGCGAGATCATCAAGAAATCCCTGGATAACTACGGCTATATCCTGGTAGTGGATACTATGGATGAGGCAGTGGAGACAGCCAACAACATTGCACCGGAACACCTGGAGTTAGTAACAGCTAATCCGTTTGAGGTAATGACAAAGATCCGCAATGCAGGCGCAATTTTTATTGGTGAATACAGCTCTGAACCTTTGGGAGACTATTTTGCAGGACCAAACCACATCCTTCCTACCAACGGAACAGCAAAATTCTTCTCACCTTTAGGTGTAGATGATTTTATTAAGAAATCCAGCATTATCTATTATTCCAGAGAAGCCCTTGAAAAGGCTCATAAGGACATTGAGGACTTTGCAGAAGCAGAACACCTGACTGCACATGCAAATTCTGTAAGAGTCAGATTTGAATGATACCAGGGTCAAAAGGTCGGAAATCCGACGCAAGCTTGCTTGCAGGAGGATTTTTGACCTTGGGTCTCGCCAAAAACATGAGTAAAAAGGTCCGCATAAAGGAGAGTGTAGGAAATATGGAACGCATTGCGCAGATCACACGAAATACCAATGAAACGAAAATAAACATGACTTTAAACCTGGATGGCAGCGGAAAGGCCAATATCCATACAGGCATCGGCTTTTTTGACCATATGTTAAACAGCTTTGCCCGCCATGGCTTTTTTGATCTGGATCTTACAGTAGACGGGGATCTGGAAGTGGATACCCATCATACCATTGAGGATACAGGCATTGTGCTGGGACAGGCCATCCGCAAGGCAGTAGGGGATAAAAAAGGCATCTGCCGATATGGTTCCCAGATCCTTCCCATGGATGAGGCCTTAGTCATCTGCGCCCTGGATCTTTGCGGAAGACCTTATCTGGTGTATGACTTAAACCTTGACCGGGAAAAAGTAGGTGATCTGGAGACGGAAATGGTGCGGGAGTTTTTCTATGCAGTATCTTATGGCGGGGAAATGAACCTTCATCTGCGCCAGATGTCCGGCAGCAACAATCACCACATCATTGAGGCGGCTTTTAAGGCATTTGCGAAAGCTTTAGACGGAGCAACCGGTTATGATCCCCGGCTTACAGATGTATTATCTACCAAGGGAAGCCTGTAGAAAAAGCCTGTAAAAACATTTATTCAGGAATAGAAAAGGAGACAAAACATGCAGCTGTATCCGGCAATTGATATGAAAAATGGAAAATGTGTCCGCCTGCGTCAGGGTGCATTTAAAGATATTACGGTATATTCGGAGCATCCAGAGGAGATCGCGGCTCTCTGGCAGGAAAAAGGAGCCACTTTTTTACATCTGGTAGACTTAGACGGTGCACTGGCAGGACGTTCTGTAAATGAAGAGACCATTAAAAAAATCGTTTCTTCTGTGAATATCCCTGTAGAGATCGGCGGCGGTATCCGTTCTGAGGAAGCCATTAAAAATATGCTTGCTTTAGGCGTAAAGCGTGTGATCATAGGAACAAAGGCAGTAGAAGAGCCGGAGTTCTTAAAAGATATGGTGGAGAAATTCGGTGCAGATGCCATTGCAGCAGGCGTTGACGCCAAGGACGGCATGGTAGCTATCCAGGGCTGGGAGCAGGTAAGCACTGTTACAGCCACAGATCTCTGCCTGAAAATGAAAGAATATGGCGTAAAGCACATTATTTATACAGATATTTCCAGAGACGGCATGCTTTCAGGCCCCAATATCCCGGCAACAAAGAAGCTGACGGAAGAAACAGGACTTGACATTATCGCATCCGGCGGCGTATCCTGTATGGAAGACCTGCAGGCTCTTTATGATGCAGGGATCTCAGGAGCGATCATTGGAAAAGCTCTTTATGAAAAACGTGTGGACTTGGAAGAGGCAGTCTGCCGTTTTGAAAAATGAACGGACAAGGAGTAAATGGACATGGATAATAAAAAACTGATCGCAGGTTTTGGCTACCAGGAAGGTCGTATCAGCAGCTGGGACGGAAAGAGAACCTATACCCAGGCTGCACCTCAGATGGCAAAGCACTGCTGTGATAACGGAGCGGATGAAATTCTGATCTATGACTGGTCTGTAACAGATGAGGACCATGAGGCTGCCATTGCAGTGATCAAAGAGGTCTGCAGGGAAGCGGATGCCCCGGTCATTGCAGGCGGCAGAGTAAAGCGCATGGAAGATGTAAAGAAATACCTTTATGCAGGAGCCAGTGCTGTATTTTTAGATATGAGCAAAGAAGAAAACGTGGATATGATCAAAGAGGCATCTGACCGCTTTGGAAAAGAGAAGATCTACGCTTATCTGCCAACAGATGCTTATTTGGATCATGTAAAGGACTATGAGGCAGCAGGTGCATCCGTCATGCTTCTTAATACAGCAGGCAGCGTTCCCTCTTTACTGGAAATGGCTTCTATCAGCGACAGTGAAGCACCATTTTTATTCTTCTTACAGGCAAAGGATGATGCCAAGGACACAGCAGAAAGCCTGAAAAATGCCTTTGGCTGCGGAAATATCTGCGGTGCGGTTCTTACCTTTACAGAGGATGCCATGGATACTTCCATGACCATTAAACAGTCTTTAAAGGCAGCGGGAATTTCTGTAGATACTTTTGAGTCTTCCGTAGACTGGAAGGATTTTAAGTTAAACAGCGATGGACTGATCCCTGTGATTGTTCAGGATTATAAGACCAATGAAGTATTAATGTTAGCTTACATGAATGAAGAGGCATTTAACAATACACTGGCTACCGGCCGCATGACCTATTTCAGCCGCAGCCGTCAGGCGCAGTGGGTAAAGGGAGAAACCAGCGGACATTTCCAGTATGTAAAATCCTTAAAGATCGACTGTGACAATGATACACTTCTTGCAACTGTAAAGCAGATCGGCGCAGCCTGCCACACAGGCAACCGTTCCTGCTTCTACACCACACTGGCAGAAAAGGAATACAAAGAGACCAATCCATTAAAAGTATTTGAGGACGTTTTCAATGTGATCTTAGACCGCAAGAAACATCCAAAGGAAGGTTCTTATACCAACTATCTTTTTGATAAGGGAATTGATAAGATCTTAAAGAAAGTGGGAGAAGAAGCTACCGAGATCGTTATTGCAGCCAAGAACCCGGATCCGGAGGAAGTAAAATACGAGATCTCCGATTTCCTGTACCATATGATGGTATTAATGGCAGAAAAAGGTGTTACCTGGGAAGAGATCACAGAGGAACTGGCAAACAGATAAGATATACAAAAGATGTACGAAAGCAGATTGCTTTCATTTGGGACAGCTGGATCGAAAGACCGGCTGTCCTTTTTGCATAATGAGCGGATCCGTGGTAAAATTATCTTAATAAATATGATTTTGGAGGACGATGAAATGAAAATAATAGAAAATTCTGTTACAGAACGTTTTTTACGCTATATTTCCTACGATACCCAGTCAAAAGAAGAGGGCGAACAGGTTCCAAGTACAACAAAGCAGTTAGAACTTGGCAAACTTCTGACTACTGAGTTAAAGGAAATGGGTGTTGCCAATGTGCGCATGGACGAGCGTGGATATATTTATGGCGAGATCCCGGCAAATACAGAGGAAAAGATTACTTCTTTAGGTTTCATTGCCCATATGGATACATCACCGGCTCTTTCTGGTAAAGACGTAAAGCCTCAGTTTGTGGAAAATTATGATGGCGGTGATATCTGTTTAAACAAAGAAAAAGATATCTGGCTTCTTACTTCCGATTTCCCGGAAATGAAAAATTATAAAGGAAAAACACTGATCACTACAGACGGCACTACATTGTTAGGAGCAGATGATAAAGCAGGTGTGGCAGAGATCATGACCATGGCAGCCTGGTTTTTAAGCCATCCGGAAGAGAAACATGGCAGGATCTGCATTGCCTTTACACCAGATGAGGAAGTGGGAAGAGGAGCAGATTTCTTTGATGTAGAAGGCTTTGGGGCAGAGGCCGCTTATACAGTAGATGGAGGTGCTTTAGGGGAGCTGGAATATGAAAACTTTAATGCAGCTTCCGGCCATGTGACCATCCAGGGAAAAGGCATCCATCCGGGAAGCGCCAAGGGAAAGATGAAAAATGCCCTGCTGATCGCTATGGAATTCCAGGCACTGCTTCCAGCATTTGAAAATCCTATGTATACAGAAGGCTACGAAGGTTTTTATCACTTAGACCATATGGAAGGTGATGTGGAAGGCGCCCAGATGGCATATATCATCCGTGACCATGACAGGGAGAAATTTGAACAGAAGAAGGCATTTTTTGAAAAAGCAGCAGAGTTTTTAAATGCAAAATATGGGGCCGGTACAGTAACTGCTGTTGTAAAAGACTCCTATTACAACATGAAAGAGAAGATAGAGCCACATATGGAACTGATCCACATTGCAGAAAATGCTATGAGAAAAAATGGAGTTACTCCGGTTATTTCCCCGGTACGTGGCGGAACAGACGGCGCCAGACTGTCCTACATGGGACTTCCATGCCCAAACCTTTGCACAGGTGGACATAATTATCACGGAAAATATGAATATGTATGTGTGGAGTCTATGGAACAGACGGTCAACATTCTTACAGAGATTGTAAAAAGTTTTGCAGTAGGAAAAAATGTAGATTAATAGACAAAAAAATCAGATTTATACAATAAGATTTTCTCTTTGGCAATTTAAAATTTTATTTTGTATATACAAAACATTAAAAAAGTGCTAAAATGCATGTATAAAAACGTTTGGATTTCTGGCAATCGGGGGAAAGGAGGCAGGGGACTTCTAAAAAATGCCAGGAAGAAGAACAGGTTTCTGGTAGTTATCAGAGATCAATACATGAGAAGGAGGATTTTTTATGAGTCTGGAAAAATTGTTTCACCTGAAGGAGAACCACACAGACGTCAAAACAGAGGTGTTAGCAGGAATCACCACCTTTATGACTATGGCCTATATCCTGGCTGTTAACCCGGGTATCTTAGGCGCTACCGGTATGGACAGCGGTGCAGTCTTTACAGCCACCGCAGTGTCAGCTTTGTTTGCTACTTTATGTATGGCATTTATGGCAAACTACCCATTTGTACTTGCACCAGGTATGGGCTTAAACGCTTACTTTGCTTATACCGTAGTTTTACAGATGGGATACTCATGGGAAATGGCTTTAACAGCCGTATTTGCAGAAGGTATCATTTTCATCCTTCTGTCACTGACCAATGTACGTGAGAAGATCTTTAATGCCATTCCTATGACATTAAAGCACTCTGTATCCGCTGGTATCGGTCTTTTCATCGCTTTTATCGGTTTACAGAACGCAAAGATCGTAGTAGACGGTGCTACGCTGGTAGGTCTTTATTCCTTTAAGGCATCTGTTCAGAATGGTACATTCTCCACAGAGGGCATCACTGTTCTGTTAGCACTGATCGGTATCCTGATCACAGCTGTTTTACTGGTAAAACAGGTAAAAGGCGGTATCCTCTGGGGTATCCTTGCAACCTGGATCTTAGGTATCATCTGCCAGTTAGCAGGTATCTATCAGGTAAATCCAGAAGCAGGAGCCTATAGTCTGCTCCCAGATTTTTCCAATGGTATTGCTATCCCAAGTATGGCACCAACCCTGATGAAGATGGATTTCAGCAGCATGTTCTCACTGGATTTCTTTGCAGTTGTATTTGCATTCCTGTTTGTAGACCTGTTTGATACACTGGGAACACTGATCGGTGTTGCTTCCAAAGCAGACATGTTGGACAAAGACGGAAAGCTTCCAAGGATCCGCGGTGCCCTTTTATCTGATGCTGTTGGTACTACCGTAGGTGCTATGTTTGGTACTTCTACAGTAACTACTTTCGTAGAAAGTGCTTCTGGTGTAGCAGAAGGCGGAAGAACCGGACTGACCGCTACAGTAGCAGCAATCCTGTTTGGACTGTCTCTGTTCTTATCACCGATCTTCCTTGCGATCCCGTCCTTTGCAACTGCACCGGCGCTGATCGTAGTAGGATTTTTAATGATCTCCTCTATCCTGAAGATTGACTTTAATGATTATACCGAGTCCATTCCTGCATATATCGGTATTATCGCAATGCCTTTCATGTACAGCATTTCCGAAGGTATCTCTATGGGAATTATCTCCTATGTAGTGATCAACCTGGTATGCGGTAAGGCAAAAGAGAAGAAGATCAGTCCACTGCTTTATATTCTGGCAGTATTATTTATATTGAAGTATATTATGCTGTAGTTGATCCGTTTTTGCGGATTATTGACAACCGAATGGTTGCTGCACATGCATATCAAAAGGAGTCGCCCCCTGGCGGCTCCTTTTTGGTAGTTTATACCCGATCCATCTGCTTAACGATTTTAAGCAAACTGCTTGATGAGTCCGATCAGTTCCTGCATCGGGGCAATGGTATGTTTTCCTTTCAATGTAACAATAGAATATATGGTTTTTTCAGCGGAACCTCCGATCCGAAAACAGCGTACTGGTTTTGGATAATGGAAACGTCTCATATACTGGTAAAAATTAAAGGAAATTCCATAACCCTCTGCTGCTAACTGGGCAGAAGACTCCAGATTTTCCAAAAGAAAAATGCTTCCGGGTTCTGCGTGATCATGGGCAATTGCCAGATCTGTATAATGTCTGGAAGACTGCTCCGGTTTCTGGAGAATAAAACGTTCACCGTTAAATTCTTTTAGATCGATCAATACAGGATCATCATCGGTGGAAGCGGATCCCATTTTTCTACAGACCGGGTGATCGGCAGCTACAACCGCAACCATATAGTCCTCATATAATAAGTGGTATTCTAAAAGGGGATGATCCGAGGTGAGATTGATAATGGCAAAGTCCAGTTCCCCATTTAAGAGAAGTTCTACCATACGCTCCGAAGAAGCTTCATAAGGGATCAGCTCCACATCCGGATACCTGGCAGAGAAACGGGGCAGGACCTGGGATAGAAGATAAAGAGTCCGTCTTGGGTGGATCCCGAAGCGGATCGTTCCAGAGGAACCGTGTATATATTTCTTTAATTCGTCTTCATAATCATCTCGTATGTTTATCATTTTTCTTGCATGTTCCAGATAAATTTTTCCTGCCTGGGTAGGTATAAACTGTTTCCCGATCCGGTCAAAAAAATGCACACCGCTGCGTTCTTCCAGATTACTTAAAAAAATACTCAGTGCAGGCGGGGAAATATGCAGAGACTGGGCTGCATCTTTTATTCCTTTATATTTTTCAATAGCAAGCATGTAAACCTGTTCCTTCATATCCATAGTTTTTCCCTCCAATGTATAAATATTTGTATACTATGCATAAAAATAAATAATATTAAATGAAATATTAAAAATATTAAACTTGATTTAATTTTATTTATTCATTATAGTTTAAGAAATAAAAATTATCAAGAAAGGGCATGAATTATGGAAAAGACAAAAGAAAAAAGGTCGTTTCAGGCTCCGCATACATTTGTTATCCTTGTAGTGCTGATCCTGATCGCAGTAGCAGCAACCTATGTTGTACCGGCAGGAGAGTATACCCGGTATGCAGATGAGGCAACAGGAAGAACCCTTGTTGAAGCAGGCAGTTTCCACTATGTAGAGTCAGCCCCGGTAAGCTTTTTTTCAATCCCTTCATTGATCTACCGGGCGATCGTTAAAGCAGCAAGTACAGTAACCTTTATCCTGATCATCGGAGGTTCTTTTGAGATCATTACCTCCACAGGGGTGCTGACTGTTTTATGCAAAAAAATGTCAAAAGCATTTAAGGGAAGAGAATTTTTTGTTATCCCGGCTTTTCTGGTACTGTTTTCCATTTTTGGCGCAACCATGGGAATGTCAACGGAAGTTATGATCTTTGTACCGATCGGAATTGCTCTGGCCACTTCACTGGGACTGGATAAAGTAACAGGTACAGCTATGATCGCTATGGGTGCGGCTTCCGGTTTTACTGCTGGTATCTTAAATCCATTTAATGTTGGTGTTGCCCAGGATATTGCGGAAATCCCCATGTTTTCCGGTATGGGATACAGATTATTTATCCTTGTAGTATTGCTGGTCATTAATACGGTTTATATTACCTGGTATGCAAAACGTGTAAAAGCAGACCCTGCCAAGAGCATTATCTATGGGGAACCAGATGACAATGAATTTGTTTTTGATGATAAAGATGAGGCAATGACTCTGACACACGGTCTTACACTGGGAGTGATCGTGGTAGGTTTTGCCGCCCTGATCTATGGTTTAAGTAAACTGGACTGGTATTTTGAAGAAATGTCAGCGATCTTTATTACCATGGGAGTTGTCTGCGGCATTATTAACCGTTACAGTCCGAATAAGATCGCTTCTACCTTTGGGGCCGGAGCGAAGGGAATTGTAGTAGGCGCCCTGATCGTCGGTATTGCCCGCGGCGTGGAAATGGCACTTTCAGATGCCCTGATCTTAGATACCATCGTTCATGCCATTGCAAGTCTTGTAAATACAATGCCTCAGTCCTTAAAGGCTGTGGGAATGTTTTTAGCACAGTCACTGGTAAACTGCGTCATCACATCCGGTACCGGACAGGCAGCTGTTACCATGCCGTTAATGGTACCTGTAGCAGATCTGATCGGAATTACCAGACAGACAGCTGTTCTTGCATTCCAGTTAGGTGATGGATTTTCCAACTCTGTTCTGCCAACTTCCTCTGCATTAATGGGATATCTGATCGTTTCCAAGATCCCTTATGCAAAGTGGCTGAAATTTATGATGCCTTTGTTTTTGATCTGGACATTTGCAGGCTGCCTGTTTATGCTGGGCGCCATTGGAATTGGTTATTAATAAACAGTTGGGAAATAACGGAACCAGATAACGGTAACAGGAGGGAAAATAAAAATGGAAGAGAAAGAACGGTTAAAAAAACATCTGGAATATTTGTGTTCCTTTGATAAACTGACAGGAGAACCGGAAGCACTTCAGGCAGTTGCCTATATTTCAGACGTATTAAAAAAATACGGAGTCTCCTGCCATACAGAAACATTTCCTGCTTATTTAAGTAATCCGGTAAAAAGTGTTTTGACCGTAGATGGAAAAGAAATTCCCAGTCGTCCCAGATCTTTTTCTGAAAGTACAGGAAAATCCCTTCATGTTCCCCTGGTGTATGATCCTGGAACCAGAGAAGCAGTTTCTATGGACAGACAGAAGCAGTTTTTAGAAAATGTTTCCGGAAAGCTGGTGTTGGGATATGGTTATGATGAGCGGTATGCAAAAATACTGGAACAGTATGGAGCTGCCGGATGGATCCAGATCTGGACTTCCGGAGAAGATGTGATCCATGAGGATACAGTCAGTCCTGTCTGGGGAACACCGGATATGGACTCGTCCCTGTTTCAGCTTAAGATGCCGGTGGTGGCGATATCTGGTCCGAAAGGAGAGTATCTGATCCAGAAACTGGAAAATGCCCGGAAAAATGGACAGATCCTCTATGCCGATCTGGACAGCCAGGTAGATACTGGAGTACGCAGCGTGCAGCTTCCCATAGCAGATATTCCAGGCAGAAAAAAGGATTTTGTCCTGCTTTCCTGCCATTATGATACCTGGTACAGAGGTGCTTTTGACAACTGTACTGCCAATGCACTGGCTCTGGAACTTGTCAGATATTTCCAGGATAGGAAGGAACAGCTTGCCTATTCTTTAAAAATTGCCTGGTGGCCGGGGCATTCCAATGGACGGTATATGGGTTCAACCTGGTACTGTGATCACCACTGGGATGAATTATATGAAAACTGTATTGCCCATGTAAATCTGGATCTTCTTGGTTCAAAAGGCGCGGACCATACCCTTGCCATCCGGACCGCCGGTTTGGAAGGAACAAAATGGCTGAAAGAACATGTAATGGAAGCAGATCCACTGGCAGAGATTCAGATCGGACGGATTGGCCGCGGTGCGGATCAGTCTTTCTGGGGAGCAGAGATCCCTTATCATATCAATCCAAGATATGAAGCAAGAAAAGAAAGAAAACAGTCAGATGCACCTGGACCTGGTGTGTACTGGTGGCATACAGCGGAAGATACCTTTGACAAGATCGATTTTGATGGTTTGATGCGGGATGGGGCAGTGGTTCGTTCTCTCTTATGCGGACTTTTAAATGAAGAAATGCTTCCTGCAGATTTTTCTGAATACTTTCATACCTGGGATGGGTATCTGGAACCGTTAAAAAATTCTTCTAAGTATGGGGAAGAAATTGAGGAAATACAGAAGCAGTTAAAAACAGTGATCCAGTTATGCGTGGATCTGGAGAAAAAATGGAACACAGAAGAACAGGAGAAAGGTGAACCAATACACTTAGAAGATCACAACCGCCTCTGCAGGATAACAGGCGGAGTAATCAGCCGTCTCATGCATTCTTCCGGATCTGCATATGAACAGGATACCTCCTTTGCATACGGTCCGTTACATTTACTTGGCGCATCAGCAAAAGGAGACTTTCAAAAAGGTCCGAAAGACTGGGAACTGTTTTACCATACCACATTTATACGCCAGAGAAATCGAATGGTAACGGAACTGAGAAAATTACAGAAACAAATAGAACAGGAATTTTAACAGGAGTATATACATGAAAAAAGAAGTCATAAAACAGGCGGTTGACCATTATTTGCCGGAACTGGTCAAAATAGCAGATGAAATATATGATCTTGCAGAACCGGGAATGGAAGAGGTAAGATCAGCCGGCCTTTTGACTGATTATCTGGAAAAAATGGGATTTCAGGTAGAAAAAGGAATCGCAGGACTTCCAACCGCATTTCGGGCTGTTTATGAGCAGGGACAGGGAGGACCATCTTTTGGCCTTCTGGCAGAATATGATGCCCTGAAAGATATTGGACATGCATGCGGACACCATATGCAGGGGCCATCTGTGATCGGTGCTGCCCTGGCACTACGCGATACCTGCAAAGACCAGCCTTATAAGATCGTTATATATGGTACACCTGCAGAAGAGACCATTGGCGGCAAGATCATTATGCAGGAAAAGGGCTGTTTTAAGGATATAGATATTGCACTGATGATGCATGCAGCGCCTTCAACCTGTGTTGATCTGCGATGCATGGCACTGGAGTGCTTCTATGTGACTTTTCACGGGGTAGAAAGCCATGCAGCTATGAGCCCACATAAGGGAAAGAGTGCTTTCGACGCAGCTCTTCTCTCTTTCCAGGCCATTGAATTTATGCGTGAGCATGTATTAGAAGACTCACGGATGCATTATACAATTCTGGATGCAGGCGGTCCATCCAATATTGTTCCGGGACGGGCAAAAGCAGAGTATACACTGCGTTCTTACAGCACCGATTATCTGGAAAATGTGATCGTTCCCCGGTTTAAAGATATTATCAAAGGTGCATGCCTGATGACGGGAACCACCTGCGATCTTGAGCGCAGCTATCCGTTTAAGGCAAAGATCCCCTGTGTAACATTAAATGACCTGATCATGGAAAATGCCCATTTCTTCCAGGCCCCCCAGATCACAGGCCCAAGAGAAAAAACAGGTTCCACCGATTTTGGAAATGTCATGTATGAAGTACCAGGCTGCTGTATCCGCACTGCCTTTGTACCAGAAGGAACTGCAGCCCATTCCAAAGAATATCTGGAAGCCGGAAAAACCCAAAAAGCCCACGAAGCCCTGCGCTCCGGCTCTGAGATCTTAGCCGGAACCTGTATGGATATTCTGGAACACCCGGAATTTCTTCAGAAAATGAAAGAAGAATTTGAAGAAAGAAAGCGGAAAGAGCAGATGGAGACAGAGTAAGATTTCCTAAAAGAAGTGAAGCGGTATAATAAAAGACAGCCACAGACCAGGTGGCCAGTCTTTAAAAATACTGGTAACAGTCAGCGGACTGGAGATCGATGAACATCAGCAGGTCTTGAACCGTGATTTTGAATCAATTCCCGGTTTATATGCTACAGGTAACTGCAGTGGAAGGCGATTTGGTGTACAGTATACAACATCACTGCCCGGACAAAGCATTGGAATTGCCCAGACTCTTGGAAGAGAGTTAGGGCTGTACCTGGCGGGGTTATAGCTGGCAGCTTTGTCTGTACGGAAAAGAAAGATAATAAATCTAAAAAAGAAAAGGAAACCTGAATAAATCGTGAAAAAGCTATCGACCGCCGGAATATTCATCCGACGGTCGTTTATAGTTGGATTTGATCAAGAAAGACAGAGTGGGCGCAATGGTGTTAAATCTGTCTTGCAGCAATAAATCCTTCATGGATTGCGTCATAGATCTGACGAATGCGTTTGCTGTCTCCAACATTGAATACCTGCATATCTGTATTTTCTTCCAGTTTATCGCTCAGTTCATTCTGGCTGGTAAAACCGGCGGCGATGACTACACTGTCAGCCGGAACCGTTGTTTCATTACCCCATCGATCGGTCAGAATGACATTGTTTTCATGGACAGCGGTCAGGCGTTTGCCAGTCAGGATCTTTATGTCTGTTTCATTGATCGTTGCAAGATATGCCTGACAAGCGGAACTAAATTCGCAAGAAAAGCATCCGTCATTTCTACGATAGTAACTTTTTTGCCTTCGGCATTTAATTCAAGCGCGGTTTCCGCACCGGTGATGCCACCTCCGATCACAACTACAGTATTTCCTGTTACTGCTGTGGAGCCATTTAAATAATCACTGGCATAAATGACGGAGTTTTTCTCAATTCCAGGTACATTTAATATTCTGGTTTTTCCGCCGACAGCAATGATAACTGCATCATAACCTCTATGAACGAGAGTCTCATATTCAACTTCTTTTTTTACCAGTGTAATGTTCGGATCATGCATAATATGATCTTCATAATAGTGGATCAACCGTTTGATATTGGCTTTGTTTTCCGGTTTGCTGGCTTCAATCATCGCTCCGCCGATGCATCGCTTTTCATAGATTGTAACCTGATGTCCGCGTTTTGAAGCAGTAAGAGCGGCTTCACAGCCTGCAGGACCGGCTCCGACTACTGCAACCTGTTTCCTGGTTTCTGCTTTTTCAACAGGTTTGCATTCAAAACGGTATAAGGATGGATTTACGGTACAATGGATCGGTGTGTGGCTCAACATTCCCCTGTCGATACATCCGATCAGACAGTTGATACAAGGTTTAATATCGCTGGCTCTGCCTTCTTTTGCTTTTTTTGCCCATGCCGGATCTGCCAGCTGTGAACGGCCTAAAGCGACAAAATCGGCATTTCCTTCAGCGAGCATCTTTTCAGCATCTTCTGGAGAGAAAATATTATGACCGATGAAAACAGGAATGTTTACTGCATCTTTCAGCATTTTTGTGTGTTTGGCGTTAAATGCATTTGGCAGCAGGAATTCTCTGGAAGCTGTTGCATGGGTTCCACCCATGATATTCAGATGAGATACTCCTTCTTTTTCCAATGCTTTTGCTACCTCAATGGTTTCTTCAATACGGATTCCTTCTGGCTCCCAGTCTTCGGTACTTAATTTGATACCTACCGGGAAATTTGGACCGCATTTCTTTTTGATGTTTCTGACGATTTCCAGGAGCAGACGCATGCGGTTGTGCAGAGAGCCACCATACATATCAGTACGTTTATTATCGTGGGGAGACAGGAAATTGGTCGGAATACATCCGGCAGCACCGTGGATTTCGATAATTTCAAAACCAGCTTTTTTACATCGTACTGCGGCGTCACCGAAACGTTCAACCAGATCATGAATTTCTTCTATTGTCAGGGCTCTTGGCATCTTATAGCCCATTTCATACCATGGCTCAAAAGTGATTTCAGATGCACCAATGACATCTGCGCTGCCGACAAAAGCAGCATCTCGGCCCGGATGAGCCAGCTGAATGCCGGGAACGGCCCCATGTTCTTTTACTGTTTCAGCAAGAAGGGTAAGACCTGCGATGAATTCGTCCTTGTCTGCCCGTAAGCCGCAGGATACCATTGGAACCGGGACTGCGTTATCCATAAAGATAAGTCCGGCACCGCCATCTGCCGCCTGGGCATAAGCTTTGATCTGACGGTCGGTTACGGTTCCGTCAGGATTTCCAAGATAAGTTCCCATAGAGTTGCGAACAATTCGGTTTTTCAGGACAACACCGCCAACAGTTCCTTTTTGAAATAAATGTGGATAATACTTGTTTTCCATATTATCTTTTCCTTTCACGTAAATTTTTGATATAATGAATTGTAATAAAATGTGAAAAATTAAACAAGAAACAGTTGTTGAGAAAAAATTGCATATGCAACTTTTAAAGGTAAAATGTTGCAGAGGAGAGATATGAGCGAAGATTTAAGAGTAACAAAGACCAGACAAAATATCCAGATGACATTTATCAGACTGTTGGAACAGTGTCGTTTTCAGGATATTACTATCAAGCAGCTGATCCAGGAATGTCAGATTAATCGCTCTACGTTTTACAGAAATTATGAGGATAAATATGATCTCATTCAAAAGATAGCGGATGAATTGCTTGTCCAGTTCCAAAAGGCAATAAATCCGGGATTTATAGCTTTAAATGGAAAAAAAGAGAATTATATTTCGTATTTTTCGCCAATCCTTCATTTTTTTGAACAGAAGAAAGCGATTTTGAAAATGATGGCGCGGCAGACGCTTCCTGTTAATATTTTTGATGAAATGCATATGATTTACAGCCGTGCATTATTTGAGGAACTTTGTGAAAACTATCATATTCATCCCAACAGTGAAAAGAAAGCAGTCTATTTCAGCCAGATCATTGCATCTAATATTCTCACAGCGGTGAAATGGTGGCAATTGGAAAGTTCACAGACATCGGAGAAAGAAATTCTTGAGATGATCGTGTTAACGGTGACGAAAGGTATTTTACCAAGTTTATATGAGCAGTTTTGGTAAGGAAATAAAGAATATGCACCAGGTAAATGTTTGGAAAGTGAAGTGTTTGATGCGGGCTACTTTGAGCAGTTTGTGAAACAAGTTATAGAAATGTAGCTATGTAAATTTATAGGTATGTCGGATATATTCTGGTATACCTATTTTTTTACGTTTTAAACCGATAGTTCAATGACATAGATATATGCTGCATATAGAATAAAAAAGTAGGAGAGTTAGGATTGTATCTGGTGGGGTTATAGCTGGTAGTTTGGTCTGTATGGAATATCAGAGATAAAGACAGGTAATGAAGAGTTTTTAAAACTTTTTATTGCCTGTTTTTTTGATATTACAGATAGTTGCAGGGAACGGTGATTAGGTGTACAATAATGGCGTTTTAAGTTTAACGGATGATGAAAGTGGCAGGAAGATGGAAATATTATTAGCGGGAAACACAGGATATTTAACGGGAGAATGGATCGAACAGACTTTTCTCGGGACGCATGTCCTGATCTGTGGTGATACACAATTTAAATACCATAAGGGAAAAGTTCCCATTTTAAGACTTCAGGAACATCGTGCAGAAGAGATTGATTTAAAACAATATGAGCTGGATCGTATTGTATATTTTTCCGGCTTTTTATCGTTAGGTGCAAAAAACAGTGGGGAAATCGAGGCTCTCAACCACCTTTTGGAGTATTGCAGAGGACGCGCGATCCAGTTCTTATATATTACAAATGAAAACGGGAAAGGAGACAATCTGCTTCTGAGAAATATGGCGGATGATATATGCAGGTATTATCGGGAGAAAGCAGGCGTTTCGTTAAAGGTTGTGAGTGCTCCCTGCCTTTATTCTGCAAGATACAGTAAAGACTGGCTGTACAAGACCTTTCAGTCACTGGAAAAGGGAAAGATGCCTGAATTTCCAAAACAAAATGAGGATATGGCTGATTTTTTGTATCTGGATGACCTGGGAGAACTGATTTTTCGTATTTTTGATAACTGGGATCAGGATGACAGGAGTCTTGAAATCCCGGATGTGTTCCATATTCGTTAGGGAGAACTGGAAACTGCAATCTTAAAATTGTTTCCTGCGCTAAAAGCAGACCGTTCAGAAAAACGGGAAAAAACTGTGAAGACTGTACCGGACAGCAGGAATATGATTGAAAAAGAGAATCTGGAAAAGAATACGATCCGGAAAAAATATGGCTGGTTTCCGAAGATCAGTATTCTGGAAGATTTAAAGGATCAGTATCAGGATTTTCTTGATAGAAGGCAGAAACGTGAAAACTGGTACAGACTTATTTTAAGCAGGATTACAGGTCATGCCGCGGTCATTAAATGGGGAGAAATCCTTCTCTTTTTCGGATTTTCTGAAATCCTCCACAGAGTTCTTGGAAATTCTGTACAGTTTCGTTATATTGATGTACGTCTTTTGTATGTGGTGATCATTGGATCTATTTATGGATTGAATGAAGGGGTAGCGGCAGCTTTTCTGGCAGTCTGTGCTCTGACAGTTTCTTACATCAGAGAAGGCATAAACGGTTTGACACTGTTTTATGAACCATCTAACTGGCTGCCGTATATTTTATATTTCGTGGTTGGGGCTGTATGTGGTTATAGCCAGATGAAAAACAGAAAAGATATTGCGTTTGCAAATGAAGAAAATGCACTGTTAAAGGATAAATTCCTGTTTATCCTTTAACAGTGCATTATATGGAATATAACATTAAGTGAAAGGGCAAAGCTGTATGCCTGGAGCAGCGGGAAATATAAAATCCCTCTGGTCTGGGAAAATGATTATGGTTCTGGGAAATTTGTGGTAGTAAATCTGGGAATATATGTAAAGGCAGTCAGAGGTATTTTTTCAGCTGCATACAGTCTTCTGTCAGATTGTACCATCTACCCGGTTATCAATGGATCTGCTTTTTATCTGGATGATTTTCCTTCCCCGGTACCGGGTGGAAACGGAGAGTATATATACCGTGATTATGGTATAAATGTCAGAGATTTTTATGCAAACATCTGGTGGCCGGATATCCTGGCCCTGGCGGAAAAATATGGTGTTAGATATACAGGAGTTGTGATTGAAAACTATGGGGATCAAACAGACGGGGTAATCGAACATCAGATGGAAACATCCAGGTTCCAGTATTTTGGAAATATGCTTCTGCGTCACGGAGGAGAAATAGGATATCATGGGTATAATCATCAGCCACTGGCCCTTGGAAATGTAAAGTATGGTGACATTCTTCCGTATAATACATGGGCTGATACGGAGGCAATGGAAAATGCCATGACAGAACTTTTGCAGTTCTGCCGGGAAATGTATCCGGAGGCTTCCATGAGTGTGTATGTTCCGCCATCCAATGTTCTTTCAGAAGAGGGGCGGCAGCTGTTGGCGGCAAAATGCCCGGAGATTAGAACAATTGCCAGCAACTATTTTACAGGTGAATTCGCATACGAACAGGAATTTGAAGTGGCAGAAGATGGAATTGTGGAGCAGCCAAGGATAATTTCCAGTGCAGTGATCGATGATTATATGCAGCTTTGTGCCTTTTCCGAACTGAATATGCATTTTGTAAATACTCATTTTATGCATTCGGATGATCTTCTGGATGAGGACCGTGGAGCAGCACTTGGATGGGAAACGTTAAAGGAAAATCTGGACAGATATATGGGCTGGCTTTATACGTCTGCTCCTTTGCTCCGAAATCTGACGGGATCGGAACTTTCAGGTGCGATCCAACGCTACAGCGCGGCAGCCGCAGAGAAAGAACGTACAGCAGACGGATTTTGTTTTCATATTGAAAACCGATATGATACAGCGTATTTCTTTGTGCGGTTTTCAAAAGAAAAGCCGCTGGCAGTGACAGGTGGGACAATGGAACAGCTGACAGACAGCCTGTATCTTCTTTGCGCAGACAGCGATGAAGTGCAGGTGAAGACGGACAGGTGATGCAATGAAAATATGTTTGATTTTGGAAGGATGTTATCCTTATGTTCATGGCGGTGTTTCAACATGGATGCATCAGTATATTACAATTATGAAAGAACATGAATTTGTGCTGTGGGTCATTGGCGCAAAAGCAGAACAGAAGGGAAAATTTGTTTATGATCTTCCGGATAATGTGACGGAAATTCACGAAGTATTTCTGGATGATGCATTGAAAATCCGGGAAAACGGTGTACGGTATGTACGTTTTTCGCCGGAAGAGGAATGTGCGCTGGGAGAAGTGATGGACTGCAAAAGCCCTGACTGGGAGATTTTGTTCCGTCTGTACCAGGAGAGAAAGATCAATCCCATGTCCTATCTGAAAAGTGAGGCATTTTTAAGAATTCTGGAAACGATCTGTGAAGAGCGCTATCCGTATATTGCCTTTGCGGATGCATTTCATACGATCCGTTCGATGATGCTCCCGGTGCTCTATCTTCTTGGAACATTTGTACCCCAGGCAGATGCATATCACGCCATTTCTACTGGTTACGGAGGACTTCTGGCATCCCTTGGAAGCTGGAAATATAAAAAACCACTGATGCTGACGGAACATGGCATTTACACAAGGGAACGGGAGGAGGAGATCATCCGTGCATCCTGGGTTGCTCCGGCATTTAAAAAGCAGTGGATCCGTTTTTTCTACATGCTCTCTGATGTGATCTATAAGAGGGCATGCCGGGTGACATGCCTGTTTACAAATGCCTTGAAGATACAGGAAGACATCGGCTGTGCCCCTGAAAAGTGCCGGGTGATTGAGAACGGGGTCAGTTATGAGCGTTTTTGTGAAATCCCATTAAAGGAAGAAGACGGCTGGGTGGATATTGGCGCAGTGGTCCGTCTGGCCCCGATCAAAGACATCAAGACGATGATCTATGCATTTTATGAGCTTTCCTCAAGAATGGAACATGTCCGGCTTCATATCCTGGGAGGTGTGGATGATGAAGAATATGCAAAAGAATGTTATGATCTGGTTAAACAGATGGAACTTCAAAATATCATTTTTACCGGAAGGGTAGATATTCAAAAATATATGGAAAAGCTGGATTTTACGATCCTGACAAGTATATCGGAAGGCCAGCCGTTGTCTGTACTGGAATCAATGGCAGCAAGACGTCCCTGTGTCTGTACAGATGTTGGCTGTTGCAGGGAACTGTTGGAAGGTAAGCAGGGTGATCCTTTTGGACTTGCAGGATATTGTGTGCCGCCGATGTATCGGGAAGGGCTGGCTGATGCGATGGAAAAAATGTGTCTTTCAAGAAACAGGAGACTGAGGATGGGAGAAAGCGGAAGAAAACGTGTGGAGAAGTATTTCCGGCATGAATATATGATGGAAAAGTATAGAAAGCTGTATAGAGAGGTAGAAGAGATTGGCAGGAATCGGATTTGAGTTAAAAAAACTGTTTCGCAGAAAAGGGATTTTCGCATCTTTCCGTGCATATGGATATGCAGGTGTGATCTGTACAGGCCCGATGCTGTTAGGTGTTCTTCTTCTGCTGGGTGTAATGTTTCTCTGCAATCTATACAATGTATCAGAACATAGCAGGGAGCTGATCATCTGTATGATCACCTATGCTCTCCTCGGTTCCCTTACAGTTACCAGTTTTTTTTCCATGGCAGTTACCAGATTTCTGGCGGACATGCTTTATGAGGATAGAAAAACAATGATCCTTCCTTCTTTTTGGGGATCAACCGGGATTTTGCTGGCAGCTGGCGGTATCTTGTATGGACTCTTTTTGCTGTTTGCAGGGATCGGACCGGTGCTACAGCTTCTCTGTTTTGGATTGTTTGGTGAACTGGTGGTCTGCTGGATGGCAATGAACTATTTGACAGCGATCAAAGATTATAAAGGGATCATGCTGTCATTTGTTGCAGCCGTTCTTGTGACATTTCTGCTGGGGTTTCTATTTCTCTGCCTGGGATTTCCGGCAGAGGAAGGTATGATGGCAGCTGTATTTTTTGGATACTGTGTAATGCTTATCTGGGATGTTGTGCTTTTGTACCGTTATTTTCCGCAAAGTGAAGAGAAACCATTCGCGTTTTTAGCGTGGGTAGACGAGTTTCTCCCTCTGGCATTTACAGGCCTGTTTGTAAATCTGGGGCTTTTTTCTCATCTTGTCATTATGTGGATGGGGCCATTACAGGTACACGTTCAGGGATTGTTTTATGGTGCGCCTTACCATGATGTGCCAGCCCTGATGGCATTTTTAAGTATTCTGATCACCACTATAAATTTTGTGGTATCCATGGAAGTAAATTTTTACCCCAAATACAGGAATTATTACAGTCTGTTCAATGATGAAGGATCCATCCGTGATTTGAAACAGGCAGAGCATGAGATGCTGGAGGTTCTTGATAATGAACTGAGATTTACGGCACTGAAGCAGATATTTGCAACAGCTGTTGCTATTTCCATAGGAGGAATCGTCCTGAGTTATCTTCCTCTTGGATTTAATGATCTTATGGAAGGATATTTCAGGACACTCTGCGTTGGGTATGGGATCTATGCAGTTGCGAATACCATGCTTTTGATCCTGTTATATTTTACAGATTATCAGGGTGGACTTGTGGCATCGGCTCTGTTTGCTTTGGTTTCCTCAGCTGCAACGGTGATATCCCTGTTCTTTTCCAAAGTGTATTTTGGCTTTGGATTTATTCTGGGATGTGCAGTTTTTTTCCTGGCAGTTTATATCAGATTAGAACAATTCACCAGGAGGCTTCCATATTATATTCTCAGCAGACAGCCTTTAGTGGAGGAGGATAAACTGGGGGTGTTTACAAAACTTGGATATTTTCTTGATGGTGAGAGAAAGAAGGAAAAACTTCATGAAAAAACGAATTAGTTTACTATTAAGCGTTTGGCTTGCGGTTTCATCTGCTCTTTGTGGATGCAATATGGTTTTGCAGAAAAATGAAAAAATTCAGGAAAGCAGTACGGATTTAGCGACCGCATCAGAAGAAACGGAGATACAAGGTGTAAAAAAAGCAGAGGAACAGGATATTAGCCAGGTACATCTGCGGGATAAGGACCTTTTATATTCAAAGGAAGATGAAACAAATGTGACTACTATGTATCTGACAGTCAGTCGTGGAAATGATGCAGAAAATACAAATCACAGTTGGGAAGAAATTAATTCATATTCTGTATTTGATTATGAAGAAATGGGAGTGCCAAGGTATCAGGTGGCAGCTCTTTTACAGGTGGGAGACGAAAACGGCCCTGTTGCAGGAGAGGTTGGATACGGTGAGACAGTACCGAATGCAACTGTGCAGATCAGGGGACAAAGTTCCAGTAAAAATCCCCAGAAAAATTATAAGATCAAGTTGAAAGAGAATAAGGGATCATGGGAAGGCCAGCAGACGATCGCGCTAAACAAGCATATGTCAGAGGGACTACGCTTCAGAAACAAATTATGTTATGATCTTCTTAAGGGTATCCCACAGATAATGAGCCTCAGAACCCGCTTTGTCCATCTTTATGTAAAAGATACAACTTCCGGGAAAGATGCATTTGAAGATTATGGTTTGTATACACAGGTAGAACAGTTAAATAAAACAGCTTTGGAGGCACATGGACTTCAGAAAAACGGGCAGCTCTATAAAGTAAATTATTTTGAGTTTTATCGCTATGAAGATACGATCATGACAGAAGATACACCAGGTTTTGATCTGTCAAAATTTGAAGAAAGGCTGGAGATCAAAGGGGATCACGATCACACGAAATTAATCCAGATGCTGGATGATCTGAATAATTATTCAATACCTGTTAGCGATGTGTTAAAGCAGCATTTCGATGAGGAAAATCTGCTGTACTGGATGGCATTTCAGATTTTAGTTGGAAACAGTGATACGCAGAGCCGGAATTGTTATTTGTACAGTCCGACAAATTCGCCAATATGGTATATTTTGCCATGGGATAATGATGGAAGCTTTTTTAATACAGAATGGGCTTTGAAAAAAAATACAAATCGTGGAAGCTGGGAGGTAGGAGTCAGCAATTACTGGGGAAATATTTTATTTCAAAGATGTTTGAAATCAGATGCTTTCCGTGAAAAACTGGATCAGGTAATAGAAGAACTCCGCAGATATCTCAGTGAAGAACGGCTGGAAGAAATGGTGGAACAGTATGCAGGTGTTGTACAGCCTTATGTAGAGAAAATGCCGGATCAGTTGAATGAACCACTTACACCGGAGGAGTATGAACAGGTAAAAGCAGGGCTTCCGAAAGAAGTAGAACAAAATTATGAGATGTACAGGGAAAGCCTTGAAAAACCAATGCCGTTTTATATTGGAAGACCTGTGACAGAAAATGGAAAACTGAAAATAAATTGGGATGCTTCCTACGATTTTGATGCGGAAGATATTACATATAGTGTGGAAATTGCCCGGGATTATCAGTTTACCCAGGTGATCTACAAGGAAGAACAGACGTTGATCCCGGAGATATTGGTAGATATTCCGGACCCTGGGCAATATTTTGTGCGTATACGGGCCACAAATGAATCGGGAAAGACACAGGATGCCTTTGATTATTATGTAACAAATACCGGAAAACAATATGGCATGATCTGTTTTTATATTAACGAAGATCATACGGTTGGAGTAGACGCATATGAGGAAGAGTAAGGAACACTTTCGTCACGAATGGAAATACCTGATCAATAGGGCTGAGAAGCAACTGACAGATCTGCGCTTAAGGGAATGCATGCAGCTGGATCCTCACGCAGGGGAAGGCGGTTACATGATTCGCAGCCTGTATTTTGATGATTACTGGAACAGTGCCATGGAAGAAAAGGATGCAGGTGTACTGATGCGTAAAAAGTACAGGATCAGGATCTATAATTACAGTGACAAAAGCATTAAACTTGAGAGAAAGAAAAAATTCGGCAGTTACATATACAAAGAAGCTGCGCCGCTGACACGGCAGGAAGTAGAATGGATCCTGGATGGAAAATACGAATTTTTGCTGCGCAGTTCCTATCGTTTATGCAGGGAATTTTACATCGAGTGTGTTTGCAATATGATGCGTCCAAGGGTGATCGTAGATTATGAAAGAGAACCATGGATCATGGATACAGGAACAGTACGGCTTACCATGGACATGAATGTGCGTGCTGCAGTGGGAAGCTATGATATTTTTGACAGCAGTCTGCCAACGCTTGATGTGCTGGAACCTGGAAAACTTGTTATGGAAGTTAAATATACGGAATTTCTGCCCCAGATTGTAAGAAATCTTGTTCCACAGAGTGCATCAGAATTTACAGCTGTTTCAAAGTTTGTTCTGTGCTGTGAAAAAACGAGATATCTTCATGGATTTGAATATTGGGCAGAATAAATGGGAGGAAATTATGAGTGTAAAAGATACGATCAAAAAATCTGTCCTGGAATCAGGCACATTTGCACAGTATGATATGTTAAAGATCATGCTTGCCATGACAATTGCCCTGCTAATGGGATGCCTGATCTATATGGTATATAAAAAGTTTTATTCCGGAGTTGTGTTTTCAAGAAGTTTTGCGGTGACCTTAGTGGGAATGTGTGTGCTGACATGTATGGTAACTCTGGCGATCAGCACCAATATTGTAATCTCCCTTGGTATGGTCGGAGCATTATCGATTGTGCGTTATCGTACAGCCGTAAAAGACCCTATGGATCTTTTGTATCTTTTCTGGAGTATTACCACAGGTATCACAGCAGGAGCAGAAATGTATCCCTTGGTTTGGGGAGCAGCGATCATTATGATAGTGATGCTCACATTGTTTTATCATTATCAGGAAAAAGGAAAAGTATATATTGCAGTGATCCATTATCAGGGTGATGTGGCAGGTGATGAAGCAATCCGCTGTTTTGGAAAACGGAAATATTTTCTGAAATCAAAGACCATGCGAAAGGGGATGACTGAGATGGCAATTGAAGTATTCTGCAAGAAAGAGGACACGAGTTTTATGGAAAAGATCCGTGCAGTAGAGGGTGTAAATGATGTAACTTTGATTCAGTATAATGGAGAATATCATGGTTAGGGAAGTAATTACAGTAGCAGCTCTTACAGCAGCCTTCTCTTTTTTGGGTGGCTGCACCCCACGGGCGGCGACACTGCCTGGTTTTAGAAGTGAGACAAAAGAGTTTTCACAAAGCGGGGAAACATTTGGAAATCCATTAATGGGATATGCACCGGATGCCAGAAGGGAAAATGTATCAGAGGACATCACACTTTTGTATGTAGATATAACATGGAAAGAGCTGGAACCGGAATGTGGGGTATATGACTGGGACACCATTGAAAAAGAAAATCAGTTTTTTCGTTGGAGATCAGAGGGAAAACATCTGGTATTAAGATTTATCTGTGATGATCCTGGAGATGAGAGTCATACAGATATTCCAGACTGGCTGTACCGGGAAACAGGGAAAGACGGAGACTGGTACGACAATGATTATGGAAAAGGATTTGCGCCGGATTATTCTAATACGACCATGATCAGACGCCATACACAGGCGGTAAAAGCTATGGGAGAACGCTGGGGTTCAGATTCGTTGATCAGTTATATAGAATTGGGCAGCCTTGGTCACTGGGGGGAATGGCATGTTTATTATGGGGCAGGAATTCGCAGATTGCCGTTGGAAGAAGTAAGGGAGCAGTATGTGAAGGTATGGCCGGAGGCATTTCCGAATGCGATGATCCTGATGCGCAGACCATTCTGTTCTGCAAAAAATTATGGATTTGGTCTGTACAATGATATGGCGGGCCATCCCGAAGATACGAAGACATGGATAGAGTGGATTGAAAATGGCGGTGTGTATGATCAGACAGGGGAAACCGATGTTATTGTACCCATGAACAGTTTTTGGAAAAAGGCTCCTGTGGGAGGAGAATTAAACAGTTCCATAAGTATGAGACGGATGTTAGTTAAAAACCTGAATGAGACGGCAGAACTGATCCGCTCATCTCATACCACATTTCTGGGTCCGAAGATCGCTGATAAATCCTATCTGGATGGATATCAGACGTTGTTGAAAAATATGGGATACCGGATCTGGGTCACCCAGGCACAGTTAAAGCAGGCATTGGGAAAGGCAACGCTCATACTGACATGGGAAAATGATGGAACGGCACCGTTTTATAAAAACTGGCCGGTAGTTGTCACAGTGACAGACAGTTCCGGGGCTGTCATTGAGGAAAAAACATTAGATTGGAAGATATCTGAACTGATGCCAGGAGAAAAAAACGTAACGACAGTGAAGCTTGATACCAGAGGCCTGCTTGATAAAGCACGGTCAGACAGGAATATCTGTGTGGAAATTCGCGATCCCATGACGGAAAAAGCGGCTGTACGGCTTGCAAATAAAGAACTTGACCAGAAAGCACAGAAAAAACAGATGATTGTTTTTAAATCAGGTGAATAAGGAATGGTGAGAAAGAACAAGAAAGAAACAAGGAAAGGAATGTTTTATGATAGCTGAAATTTATCATAAGTTTTCTACAGATCTGGAAGATGTGCTGACTGGTGATTTTTTCGGTGCTATGAGGTATATGCCTTTTAATAGAGGCCTGAATCAGATATTTAAGAATTACGCAGTCAGTGAAGATCCGCAGGTGACGCATATTCTTTCTAATGCCGCAGATGATGATTTTAATTTTGAATTCTGGAAGCGGTCGGAAAATGGACTGGTTGAGATCGATGGATTTATTCCGCTTACGTCTGTGGGAATCGGGATCGAGGTAAAATACAGGAGTGGATTATCTGGTGGGGATCAATTGGAGAAAGAAGCGCAGGTTCTTGATGAATGGTGCAATGGTAAAGAAAAACTCTTAATATTGATCGGGGAGGCAGAGGAGGCAAAAGCAATTTATATTGAAAACAAGGATAAACGGGTATTCCGGGATGTTCATCTGGCATATTTATCGTGGCAGGATATTTTACTGGGACTGGATCAGGTATTGATATCATCATCATATGAAAAGAAAATGATAGAAGATTTAAAAACGTTGCTAAGAGAGAAGGGGTTTGTATCCTTTGAAGGTTTTTCAATTGATCAGCCAGTGGTAGATAAAGATATCTGCTGGACAATGGATGGAAATGATTTTGTAAAAAGCGATGCTTAAGGGGAAAGAATAAATGATGGTTGGAGAAAATATACATAATGCTTTTGTGGTTGTGTTTAAAACATTGCAGGAAATTGAAAAGCTTATTGGTAAATGCAGAACAGAACTGGATACGAAAAAATATTACATGCCGGCAGAACGTTTCATGAGATACAGCTCAGATCAGACATGGGAAGGCTGGATCTACTGGAGTTTTATATTGCTGTTTCAGCGCCTGGATGATGGCTCTGTTATGGAAAATGGCTGGATTGACGGTCCGGTATATGCGGTAGAAATCAATGTAGATTCTGATACATGCGATGTTCCAAAGGTTTATATTGCAAAAATGCAATTTGATAGAATGAAAGACTGGACAAAGGGATGTTCTCCATCCAATCATTCATTGTTTTATAACGCAATCCATGGAAATTCCTGGACACCTTTCTGGGGACTCCAAAAAGTGGAAAAGCAGGAACATGATCTGACGGATCTTACACAGAAAAATTATAAGGATGTTATTTTTGGGACAATTGAAAAGATGGCGAAATAGAATACATCCATTTATAATAAACTTAAAAAATAAATTTAACAGGAGAAAATGAATGAAAAATTATGTATACATGACCGACAAGGATAATGTAGTAACCATGATCCGCCAGCTAAATGCCGGAGAAGCAATCGAGGTAGATGGCGTAAAAATCAAAGCAAACCAGGATATTCCTGTATACCACAAAATTGCGATCGAAGAAATAAAAACAGGGGAGACGGTTGTAAAATATGGTGAGAGCATCGGTACTGCCAGCTGTGATATCCACATAGGTGACTGGGTCCATACCCAGAATTTAGAGTCAGGCAGAGGCCGCGGTGACCGTTAGAGGAAAGGGAAACATAATTATGAAATTAATGGGATACAAAAGAGAAAATGGTACTTTTGGAATAAGAAATCATCTGTTGATCCTGCCAACTTCCGTCTGTTCCAGCGAGACTGCACAAAGAATTGCTGCTTTAGTGCCGGGAGCAGTTGCAATTCCTCATCAGCATGGCTGCTGTCAGGTAGGCGCAGATTATCTTCAGACTGTAAATACCCTGGTTGGCTTTGGCAAAAATCCGAATGTAGGTGCTGTACTTGTTGTCAGTCTTGGCTGTGAAGGAATACAGCCGGAAGTAGTAGCAGATCAGATCCGCGAAAGTAAAAAGCCGGTTGAAACTGTTATCATCCAGGAATGTGGCGGTACCTTAGGCTGCATTGCCAAAGGTGCTGAAATTGCAGCTAAAATGGCCAGGGAACTTTCCGTTCAGAATAAGGTTGCGTTTGATATCAGCGAACTTGTTTTAGGACTGGAGTGTGGAGGCAGTGATCCTACCAGTGGTATTGCAGGTAATCCGTCTGTAGGTGCGGCTTCCGATAAGCTGATCCAGCTTGGAGGTACAAGTATACTCAGCGAGACCACAGAACTTATAGGTGCAGAGCATCTGGTAGCTGCCCGTTGCGTGACCAAAGAAATGGGTGATAAGCTTACAGCTATGGTCAAGCGTATTGAAGATAAATCAAAACTTTACGGAGTAGACCTTCGGGGGACACAGCCTACGCCAGGTAATATTGCAGGCGGACTTACAACGATTGAAGAAAAATCCCTGGGCTGTATTCATAAAGCAGGTCAGAGTCCTGTGATCGGTGTTCTGGAGTATTCAGAAGCGGTTGATCCGGAAAAACATGGTCTTTATTTCATGGATACACCGGGGGAAGACATTGACTCCATCACCGGTATGGTTGCAGGTGGAGCACAGATCATTCTTTTTACTACAGGTAGAGGAACTCCTACAGGCAGTCCGGTTGCGCCCGTTATCAAAGTCACGGGAAATCCTGAAACCTATGCAAAGATGACAGATAATATCGATATAAATGCCGGCAGGGTCATCACAGAAGGAAAGACACCACAGGATATAGGTGCTGAAATTTTTGATAAGATGGTTGCTGTGGCAAACGGCGAACTGACCAAGGCAGAAGTCCTTGGACATAAGGAATTTGGAATATATCGCATAGGAGATACGTTCTAAGTTAGTATCTGCAGGTGGTTTTACCGATCTTCTGGTGTGCCTTGTTGTCTGTAGCAGCTTCCTGGGTGATCGATCGGTTTGTAGTAGATGTTTTATTAGAAAGGTCAAAGGATATTAGATAAAATGTTAGGAATTTTATTTGCTTTTTTATTTCTGATCTGTGTGTTTAAATTTGTTGGTATCCTGCTGATGATGTGCGGAAAGGTAATGGGCGCTGTATTCAGCATGCTGGGATTTATCATTTCACTGGCAGTAGGAGTATTGCTGTTTGGGCTTTCGGCAGCTTTTTCCATGATCCTTTTGGGAATTGCAGCTGTGTGGCTGTTAGTGCGGATCATCTTATAATAAAAACGGGAGTGCTTATGTTGAGGCATTCCCGTTTTCATTTTCATAACCATATGTAACATAAGCCATCATGGCATCGGTTGTTTCTTCATCACGGATAAAACTCATAAGGATCTGATTGATCTTTTCGATCCGTTCGGATGGAAAACTTTTTCCTGCTTCTGCGTCAGAAAGTTCCTGGCGCATTTCAAATAACGTATCTTTACGCTGTGGACAGGGAAGACCAAGGGCTTTTGCAACTGTTCCAATGGCGCAGTAAGCTTCAATGGGAGAGGACATATGGGCTGGTGGGTTAAAACGGGCTTTGATATCCAGAGCCATTTTTATGATATAAGACAAAAGATCGCCTTCTTTCTGTAAAATGATATAAATGCATGTGCATAGTATTTTAACACAGAACCATCTGTTTTAACAGAACGATCCTGAAATTAAAAACATTTTTTTAACGTCCGGTCTGCTTTTAAAATCGGGTATAGTATGGTATACTCATACAAATGACGAAAGTAACATAGGAGCCTGAACTAAAATATGAAAAATTCCAAATTTCGATTTTTTATGGACTGGGGTCTTACGGCATTAGCGGTGATCGCCAGTTGTGTTCTTTTATGTTTTGCATTACTGAAATTTTCCGTGATCGCAGCGATCATAAAAAAGATCATAACGATCCTTATGCCTATTATATACGGAGGTGTACTGGCATATCTGATGCTGCCGGTTTACAACAGGACAGAAGTCTGTGTCCGGGATCTTCTGTCAAAGGTGATCAAAAATGATGAGGGCCGCACCCGTATTGCAAAAAGTATAGCAACGTTGGTGAGTCTCGCAGTATTGTTTGCGATCGTCAGCGGACTGGTTTCCATGTTGATCCCACAGATCTACGAAAGTATCATTGGTTTCCAGGACAGCCTGACAGAGTATATCAACAACCTGACCGTCTGGATCAGCAAACTTCTTCAGGATAATGAACATCTTCAGGAAAGCATTATGCCGTATTACAATGAGGCGGTCATGCGTTTCCAGAACTGGATCGCTACGGATCTGGTGCCAAATATTTCCCTGATCTTTGACCGCGTTTCCAGCGGTGTGATCAGTCTGGTCACTGTTTTAAAAAATCTGCTGATCGGCCTTATTGTTATGGTGTACTTTTTAAACATAAAAGATACACTGTGCGCCCAGTCAAAAAAAATGGTTTATGGATTTTTAAATGTAAGAGCAGCTAACCGACTGATCGGTGAAGTCCGTTTTGCCCATAAGATATTTGGCGGCTTTATTACAGGAAAGCTTTTAGACTCTCTGATCATAGGCATCATGTGTTTCTTTTCTTTAAAATTTTTAAAGATGCCATATGTGCTCCTGATCAGTGTGATCGTAGGTGTTACCAATGTGATCCCGTTCTTCGGACCATTTATCGGAGCGGTGCCAAGTGCATTTCTGATCCTTTTAGTGGATCCCATGAAGTGCCTGTATTTTTTGATCTTCATTCTGGTGCTTCAGCAGTTTGATGGAAATATTCTTGGACCGAAGATCTTAGGAGACTCTACCGGTCTTCCAAGTTTCTGGGTATTGTTTTCCATCCTGTTATTTGGCGGTCTTTTCGGGTTTGTGGGAATGATCATAGCAGTGCCTACTTTTGCAGTTATCTACAGGGCCATGTCCTTATATATTAACAGTGCTCTTAAAAAGAAGAATTATTCGGAGAACACACCTGATTACTGCCGTCTCCACCATATAGATCCCCGGAGTGGAGATTTTATTGATATGGATCAGTGGCCGGAAACGGGAAATAAAGGGATGAATGACCTGGATATGGCCGCGGGAGAAGAACTAGAAGAGAAAACGGAAAATATAGAAAAGTAAAAATGATCCGGCATAAGCCGGGAAACAAAATTAAAACCATACCTGAACCGCAAAAACTGTCGATGACAAGAACTGGAAAATCACTTGTCAATTCCGGCAGTTTTTGTTATAATAATTCTTGTGTTGCAGATATAGTTCATCGGTAGAACATCAGCTTCCCAAGCTGAGGAGGCGGGTTCGATTCCCGTTATCTGCTTAAACTATTTAAGGAATGAGAAGCCCTGTAGATGTATAAATAGCATTTGCAGGGCTTTTTCAAAACTTCTTGCCAACTTTGCAAATTATTGTTATAATAATGCCGATTTAGAAAGATTTAGAATATAGTTGCGAAACACTCAAAAGCCTTGTTTCTATAAGGTTTTTTTTTGTCATCAAATAGCAGTGAAGAAAGATTGCAAGAGAACATAATGCAATATGGAGGGAAAAATGGCAAAGGAACAATACAATGCAGACAGTATAACCGTCCTGGAAGGACTGGAGGCAGTACGGAAAAGGCCGGGTATGTATATTGGAGGAGTTGGGTCTAAGGGGCTGAACCACCTGATCTATGAGATCGTGGACAATGCAGTGGACGAGCATCTGGCTGGTTTCTGTACCCAGATCACCGTCCGCCTGGAAAAAGACGGCTCCTGTACCGTTCGGGATAACGGACGTGGTATTCCGGTGGAAATGCATAAAAAAGGAGTGTCTGCAGCCAGAGTGGTACTTTCCACCCTTCATGCAGGCGGAAAATTTGACAATAACGCATATAAGACCAGCGGCGGTCTTCACGGTGTAGGTTCTTCTGTTGTAAATGCTCTTTCTGAGCATATGACTGTAAAGATTTACAGGGACGGCTGTATCTACCAGGATACTTATCATCAGGGACATCCTACTACAGAGCTGGAAAATGGTCTCCTTCCAGTTATAGGAAAAAGCCGTGAGACAGGAACCGAGATCAACTTCCTTCCAGATGGGGAGATCTTTGAAAAGACCCGTTTTAAGGCAGACTGGTTAAAGAGCCGTTTACATGAAACTGCTTATTTAAACCCAAACCTGATGATCCACTATGAAAACCGCAGAAGTGGGGAAGAAGAGAAGGTAACTTACCACGAACCGGAAGGCATTATCGCCTATGTAAAAGAATTAAATGCAGGAAAAACACCGATCCATGACCCCATCTATTTTAAGGGTGTAGTAGACAAGATCGAGGTAGAAGCCTGCGTTCAGTTCGTAGATACCTTTGAGGAAAATATCCTTGGCTTCTGCAACAACATTTTCACCCAGGAGGGCGGCACCCATTTAGCTGGATTTAAGACCAAATTTACAGCTCTGATCAACTCTTATGCCAGAGAGCTTGGCATTTTAAAGGACAAAGACTCCAACTTTACAGGTGCCGATACCAGAAACGGTATGACAGCCGTGATCGCTGTAAAGCACCCGGATCCTATTTTTGAAGGACAGACCAAGACAAAGCTTGCCAGCGCAGATGCTACCAAGGCTGTATTTACTGTAACCGGTGACCAGCTGCAGCTTTACTTTGACCGAAATGTAGAAGTGTTAAAAGGCGTGATTGGCTGTGCAGAAAAATCTGCAAAGATCCGCAGGGCCGAAGAAAAAGCAAAGACCAACATGCTCACCAAGTCCAAGTTTTCCTTTGACAGCAACGGAAAACTGGCAAACTGCGAAAGCCGTGACGCTTCTAAGTGTGAGATCTTCATCGTAGAGGGAGACTCCGCGGGCGGTTCCGCAAAAACAGCCAGAAACCGTCAGTACCAGGCCATCCTTCCCATCCGTGGAAAGATCTTAAACGTAGAAAAAGCATCTATGGATAAGGTTCTGGCCAATGCAGAGATCAAGACCATGATCAATTCTTTCGGTTGTGGCTTTTCCGAAGGCTACGGAAACGATTTTGACATCACAAAACTGCGCTATGACAAGATCATCCTTATGACCGATGCGGACGTAGACGGAAGCCATATTGATACCTTATTATTGACTTTCCTTTACCGTTTCATGCCGGAGCTGATCTACGACGGACATGTATACATTGCCATGCCGCCGTTATTTAAAGTGATCCCGAAAAAGGGAGAAGAACAGTATCTCTATGATGAAAAAGATCTGGAACGCTACCGCAGAAACCACACCGGTGATTTTACCTTACAGCGCTACAAAGGTCTTGGTGAAATGGATGCAGAGCAGCTTTGGGAGACTACACTGGACCCGGAGCGGCGTGTATTAAAACGGGTAGAGATCGAAGATGCTAGAATGGCGTCAGAAGTAACAGAAATGCTTATGGGCAGTGAGGTAGGACCCCGCCGCCAGTTTATTTATGAACATGCAGACGAAGCAGAGATCGACGCATAACAGAGAGGACAGACAGATATGGCGGAGAAGATATTAAGAACCGAATACAGCGAGGAAATGCAGAAAAGCTACATGAATTATTCCATGAGCGTTATCACTGCAAGAGCGATCCCGGATGCAAGAGACGGGTTAAAGCCAGTTCAGCGCCGTGTTCTCTATGACATGAGCCAGCTTCATCTGGACCATGATAAACCACACAGAAAATCAGCCCGTATCGTAGGCGATACCATGGGTAAATACCATCCACACGGCGACAGCTCCATTTATGATACCTTAGTTGTCATGAGCCAGGAATTCAAAAAAGGAATGGCATTGGTAGACGGCCACGGAAACTTCGGCTCCATTGAAGGGGACGGGGCTGCGGCTATGCGATATACAGAGGCAAGACTGGAGAAATTTGCCCAGGAAGTTTATTTAAAAGACCTGGACAAGACCGTTAATTTCGTGCCAAACTACGATGAAACAGAAAAAGAGCCGGAAGTCCTTCCTGTACGTGTGCCAAACCTTTTAGTAAACGGCGCAGAGGGAATTGCCGTTGGTATGAGTACCAGCATTCCTACCCACAATTTAGGGGAAGTAGTGGATGTAGTCCAGGCATATATTGATGATCCGGCAGCTCCTACAGAAGAACTGATGGAATATCTGCCGGGACCTGACTTCCCAACCGGAGGCATTATTGCAAATAAAAGCGAGCTGCCACAGATCTATGAAACAGGTGTTGGCAAGATCAAATTAAGAGGCCGTTTTGAGGTAGAACTGGGCAAGCGGAAAGTTGATAAGGACAAACTGATCATCACAGAGATTCCTTATACCATGATCGGTGCAGGTATTAATAAATTCCTGGTAGATGTGGCAGATCTGGTAGAGTCCAAGAAGCTGACCGATGTAGTGGACATTTCCAACCAGTCCAATAAGGACGGTATCCGCATTGTGTTAGAACTTCGCAAGGACGCAGATATTGACCGTATTAAAAATATTCTTTATAAGAAGACCAAGTTAGAAGATACTTTTGGTGTCAACATGCTTGCCATTGCAGACGGCAGGCCGGAAACATTAAACTTAAAAGGCATCCTGCGTAATTTCATGGAATTCCAGTATCAGAATACCGAGCGCAAATACAATGTGCTTCTGGAAAAAGAACTGGATAAGAAAGAAATCCAGGAAGGTCTGATCGCAGCCTGTGACTGTATTGACCTGATCATTGCCATTTTACGTGGTTCTAAGAATTTAAAAGATGCCAAGGCATGTCTGGTAAACGGCGACATTTCCAATATTCATTTTAAAGTAGCCGGTTTTGAAGAAGATGCAAAGAAGCTTCATTTTACAGGGCGTCAGGCATCTGCGATTCTGGAAATGCGTCTGTATAAGCTGATCGGATTGGAAATATTAGCCCTTGAAAAAGAACACAGAGAGACTTTAAAGAAGATCGCCGAATACAAGAAGATCCTTGGCAGCAGAGCGGTTATGAACCAGGTGATCAAAGATGATCTGGCTGCCATCAAAGCAGAATTTGCTATTCCAAGACGGACCCGTATTGAAGACGGGGCAGAGGCTGTTTATGTGGAAAATGAAATTTCCGTTCAGGAAGTTGTTTTCGTTATGGACCGCTTCGGCTATTGCAAGCTTCTTGATAAATCTACCTACGAACGCAACCAGGAGACCGTAGATACAGAACAGGTTCATGTGCTCCGCTGCTTAAATACAGATAAGATCTGTCTGTTCACCTCTGCCGGTGTCCTTCACCAGATCAAGGCTTTGGATATTCCATCCGGCAAGCTGCGTGACAAAGGCGTTCCTATTGAGAACTTAAGTAAATACGATGGCAGAAATGAGACCATCTGCCTTCTCACTACAGCCCGTGAACTGAAAGGCCGCATCCTTTTATTTGCAACCCGTCTTGCCATGGTAAAACAGGTGCCTGGAGAAGAATTTGAGACCAACAACCGTATGGTAGCAGCTACCAAGCTTCAGGAAGAGGACAGTGTGGTTTCTGTAACAATGATAAACGGGGAAACAGATGTAGTGCTTCAGACTACAAATGGAACGTTCCTGCGGTTCCCGTTAGAGGAGATCTCTGTTCTTAAGAAAGCCTCCAGAGGTGTCCGTGGTATCCGCTTAGCAAAGAATGAAGAACTGGAAACAGTATATCTCATCGGTGAAAATCCGATCATCGACTATAAAGGCAAAGAAGTTCATTTAAACAGGTTGAAACTGGCAAAAAGAGATGGAAAAGGCAGTAAAGTCCGTTTGAACTAAACTTCTGACAAACAAAAATAAAGCCATGTCCGCGATATAAATACAAATGTGCGCAAAAGACGAATTTTTGGTTGCATTTTTCCCGACTTTGTTATAGTATAAGGAAAGACTCCCCGATACGGGGCAAAAACGAAAGCAGCGGCTGCCCCAAAGCCCTGCGGAAGATGAGGAGAGGAACTATGGAAAAGAAATTAAGAGTTGGTATCTTAGGTGCAACAGGTATGGTAGGACAGAGATTTATCTCTCTGCTGGAAAATCACCCATGGTATGAGGTAGTTACAGTAGCTGCCAGCCCAAGATCAGCAGGAAAGACCTACGAAGAAGCAGTAGGTGACCGCTGGAAAATGACCACTCCTATGCCGGAAGCTGTAAAGAAGCTGGTTGTTATGAACGTAAACGAAGTAGAGAAAGTAGCTGCCAGTGTAGACTTCGTATTCAGTGCAGTGGATATGACCAAGGATGAGATCCGTGCCATTGAAGAGGAATACGCAAAGACAGAAACACCGGTTGTTTCCAACAACAGCGCACATCGTTGGACTCCAGACGTTCCTATGGTCGTTCCGGAGGTAAACCCAGAACATTTTGATGTGATCGAATTCCAGAAAAAGCGTCTGGGAACTACCAGAGGTTTCATCGCAGTAAAGCCAAACTGCTCCATTCAGAGCTACGCACCTGTTTTAACTGCATGGATGGAATATGAGCCATATGAAGTAGTTGCAACTACCTACCAGGCAATCTCCGGCGCAGGAAAGACCTTTAAGGACTGGCCTGAAATGGAAGGAAACATCATCCCATACATCGGCGGAGAAGAAGAAAAGAGCGAGCAGGAGCCACTGCGTATCTGGGGCCACATTGAAAACGGTGTGATCGTAAAGGCAGAAAGCCCTGTGATCACCTGCCAGTGCATCCGTGTTCCTGTATTAAACGGACATACAGCAGCTGTATTTGTTAAGTTTAAAAAGAAACCAACCAAGGAACAGCTGATCGAGAAGTTAGTAAACTTCAAGGGCATTCCTCAGGAACTGGAACTTCCAAGTGCTCCAAAGCAGTTCATCCAGTATCTGGAAGAAGACAACCGTCCACAGGTAAGCCTGGATGTAGATTTTGAACATGGTATGGGCATCTCTGTAGGCCGTTTAAGAGAAGATACCGTATATGACTACAAATTTGTAGGACTTTCCCACAACACCGTAAGAGGTGCAGCAGGCGGTGCAGTTCTGTGTGCAGAACTTCTTACAGCTAAGGGATATATCGCAGCTAAATAATAAGTATAAGAAGTATGTTTTGTCCTCCTGGTATTTTGCCGGGGGGACATTGGATTAGTTACAGATTAATTATAAGGAGGTTTTCTTATGGCTATTCAGAAAAAAGAATTTGGTGTTATGCCTTCCGGGGAAAAGGTATACGAGTACACACTGACCAACAAAAGCGGTGTCAGCGCGTCGTTTATTGAACTTGGGGCAACCTGGACCAAAATGCTGGTTCCGGACCGTGATGGCAATATGGCAGATGTGATCTTAGGCTATGACGATCTTGCAAGCTATCAGGTAAATACACCTCATTTTGGCGCCCCCATCGGCAGAAATGCAAACCGTATTGGAAACGCAGTGATCACCATTGACGGAAAAGATTATAAATTAGAGGCAAACAATGGTCCTAACAACCTGCACAGTGGTCCGGATCTGTATCACAGCCGTTTATGGGAAAGCTGGGCATATGAGACAGCAGAAGGCAGCCGCCTGGACTTCTTCTTAAACAGCCCGGACGGAGATCAGGGATACCCTGGAAATGCAAAGATCCGCATCAGCTATACCTTAACAGAGGACAGCTGCTTAAAGATCGATTACAGCATGGTTGCAGATGCAGACACAGTAGCTAACTTTACCAACCATTGCTATTTCAACCTGGCAGGACATAACAGCGGCCCTGTAATGGATCAGCAGGTATGGCTTGCAGCTGATACATACACACCTGCAGACGCGGTTTCCATCCCAACAGGAGAGATCCTTCCGGTAGCAGGAACTCCTATGGATTTTACAAAGATGAAACCGATCGGACAGGACATTGAAGTTGATTTTGAGGCTTTGATCCTTGGACATGGATACGATCACAACTGGGTATTAAACCATGAAGCAGGCGTTCTTGGCATTGCAGGTAAGGCAAAAGATCCAGCAAGCGGCCGTGTGATGGAAGCATACACAGATCTTCCTGGAATGCAGTTTTATACTGCAAACTTCTTAAAAGATGAGCGCCCTGGAAAAGGCGGTGCCCACTATGACAGACGCCATGCGTTCTGCTTTGAGACACAGTACTATCCAGATGCCTGCCATAAGCCAAACTTCCCGTCACCGATCTTAAAAGCAGGAGATACTTATAAGACAACTACCATTTATAAGTTCTACGCAGAATAGGGTCAGACGGATACTGCCGGCAGGCAGATCTTCAAAAATATACAGTACAAAAAGGACAGTCTATTGCTGGAAAATGGCTTTGGACTGTCCTTTATAACTTCTTGCAAGAGCCCTGAAAAAATGGTATACTTATAAAATATGTCTTTAAATAATGAGGAATCAAATGTCAAAATCATTATACATTGCGGAAAAGCCCAGTGTAGCCCAGCAGTTTGCAGATGCATTGAAAATACGGGGACGTCGCGGAGACGGCTATATCGAGTCAGATGAGGCGATCGTCACCTGGTGCGTGGGACATCTGGTGACCATGAGTTACCCGGAAGCCTACGATATGAAATACAAGCGCTGGAGTCTGAATACACTTCCTTTTCTGCCAAAAGAATTCAAATATGAAGTAATACCAAGTGTGGAAAAGCAGTTTTCCATTGTAAAAGGACTTCTTACAAGGCCGGATGTAGATACTATTTATGTCTGCACCGACTCCGGACGGGAAGGAGAGTATATTTACCGTCTGGTAGCCCAGATGGCTGGTGTAAAGGACAAGCACCAGAAGCGTGTGTGGATCGACTCCCAGACCGAAGAGGAGATCCTTCGCGGGATCCGGGAAGCAAAAGATGAGTCTGAATATGACAACCTTTCTGCCTCTGCTTACTTAAGAGCCAAAGAAGATTACCTTATGGGTATCAATTTTTCCAGAGTACTGACCCTGCGCTACGGGCCGTCTATGTCTCAGTATCTGGGAACAAAATTTACAGTCCTTTCCGTAGGCCGTGTTATGACCTGTGTCCTGGGAATGGTAGTCCGCAGGGAGCGGGAAATACGAAACTTTGTAAAAACCCCGTTCTACCGTGTTCTTGGAAGCTTTCAGGCAACTGCAAAAGACGGTACACCTGTGCTGTTAGACGCAGAGTGGAAGGCGGTAGAAGGCTCTAAATATTTTGGAACGCCCTATCTTTATAAAGAAAATGGTTTTAAAGAAAGGGAGAAAGCAGAAGAGCTGATCGCCTACTTAAAAGAAGAGCCGCCTTTAGAGGCAAAAGTACTTTCCAAAGAAAAGAAGAAAGAAACGAAAAATCCGCCTCTTCTTTATAACCTTGCGGAACTTCAGAATGACTGTTCCAAAATGTTTAAAATAAGCCCGGATGAGACTTTGAAAGTGGTCCAGGAACTGTATGAGAAAAAGCTGGTCACATATCCGAGAACTGATGCCAGAGTCCTTTCAACAGCTGTTGCAAAGGAGATCTATAAAAATATTAACGGTCTCATGCGCTATGAACCAATGGCAGGTTTTGCAAAAGAAGCAATGAATCTTGGAAGTTTTAAAGGGATCGCAAAGACCCGTTATGTCAATGACAAGCAGATCACAGACCATTATGCCATCATTCCTACAGGACAGGGAATGGGAAACTTGCGCGGACTGTCCCCGTTATCTGAAAAGGTCTATCAGGTAGTTTGCCGCCGGTTTTTAAGCATCTTTTATCCGGCTGCCATTTACCAGAAATACAGTCTGGTACTGGAACGGAAAAAAGAACAGTTTTTTGCAAGCTTTAAAGTGCTGTCAGAACCTGGTTATTTAAAGGTGGCAGATGTGAACCTGGCAAAGAAAAGCAGCATCCAGGAGACCTTTTCTGATGAGAAAGAGGGAAATTCTGCACAAACAGATGAAAAAAACGCGGAAATTCCGAAAGTTGACCGAACTCTGCTGTTACAGGTGCTTGCAGATTTGAAAAAAAATGATATACTTACTATAGCGGATCTGAAGGTGAAGGAAGGAGAGACTTCTCCACCAAAAAGATATACCTCCGGTTCCATGATCCTGGCTATGGAAAATGCCGGCCAGCTGATCGAAGATGAGGAGCTGCGGGCCCAGATCAAGGGCAGCGGCATCGGCACCAGTGCCACCAGAGCGGAGATACTGAAAAAACTGGTCAGTATCAAATATCTGAGTTTAAATCAGAAGACCCAGGTGATAACCCCGTCTCTGTTGGGAGAGATGGTTTATGAAGTGGTGGACCACTCCATCAGGCAGTTATTAAATCCTGAGCTGACTGCTAGCTGGGAAAAAGGTCTGACTTATGTGGCGGAAGGTTCCATTACATCGGATGAATACATGGAAAAACTGGAACGTTTTGTTGCAATGCGCACTGTAAACGTGACCAGATTGAATAACCAGTATGATATGCGGGGACTTTTTGACGCGGCTGCCGCCTTTTACAAAACAAAAAAGGAGAACTGATTACAATGAAACTGAAGGAAATGAAAATTAAAGAGCTGTTTGATACAAGCCATACAATTGCTGAGAGAATTTTTGATAATCATACTTATGCCTGGGAAGTACTTCCGGAGATCGGTGATTTCATCCGTTCTTTAGGACCTCTTCTTCCGGAAAATGAATACCGCAAGATCGGCACTGATATCTGGGTACACAAGAGCGCAAAAGTAGCACCTACCATTATGATGGCTGGTCCTATGATCATCTGTGAAGGCGCAAATGTACGTCACAGCGCATTCTTAAGAGGAAATGTTATCATCGGCGCTGGCGCTGTTGTAGGCAACTCCTGTGAATTAAAGAATGCTCTGATCTTTGACGAAGCACAGATCCCACACTTTAACTATGTTGGTGACTCCGTACTTGGATATAAGGCTCATATGGGCGCAGGCGCAGTTACTTCCAATGTAAAGTCTGACAAGTCTTTAGTTGTAGTACACGCAGAAGATAAGGACGTAGCTACCGGATTTAAGAAATTTGGCGCGATCCTTGGTGATGGCGTAGAAGTAGGCTGCAACAGTGTTCTTAATCCAGGAACTGTTGTAGGTAAGGAAAGCAACATCTACCCATTATCCAGCGTAAGAGGCTGTGTTGCTGCTCACTCCATCTACAAGAGCCAGGACAATATCGTAGCAAAGGAAAACCGTGAAGAAGCTCCGGCACCAAAGAAGAGAGCAACCAGAAAGCCAAAGGTTGTGAAATAACGTAATGTGCGCAGCAAAAAACAAGCGGCTGCGGTAGCAGACATTTGTTTTTTGCAAGCCATTAACGAACGAACCGCCCGCGAAAGCGGGCAGTGGAGCGCGTAAGCGCGTGGTTCGTGAGTGAAGAATATATAATAAAACCCCCGCTAACCAGCGGGGGTTAATTTTTTACTTTATAGGAAAGACCGCCGCCGGCGCTCTTTTGAATTAAAAATGCCCGCCGGTAGGCGGGCAACACAAATAGAC